>Ga0256407_10000206_pt1 | contig 148185 bp, 113 predicted proteins | sample RumenRJG_04DNA_FD_193489 | JGI IMG/M metagenome (GOLD analysis project Ga0256407, IMG submission 193489) | Bovine rumen microbial communities from Lethbridge, Alberta, Canada - RJG_04 | ecosystem: Host-associated > Mammals > Digestive system > Stomach > Rumen | place: Canada: Alberta... | reverse complement strand
AAATAAAAGGCTATCTTTGCCATACTTTACCGATTATGGCTTATTGGGAACCAACCTTATTGCCAGATAAGCAATTCAAAACTACGGCCGTTTGCCACGAAGGATCACTGATTGATAGGATTATGAGAAGAATTTTTGCTCTAGTGATTTGCTGTCTTCTCTGTGCATTGACAGCAGGCGCACAACAGGTGAGATGGAATGCCGACTATCAAGCCTATATCGACAGATACAAAGACATCGCCATTGAGGAAATGGTGAGGTATCGCATTCCCGCATCCATAACCCTGGCCCAGGGCCTGCTTGAGAGTGGGGCAGGCAAGAGTTACCTCTCCACGCATGGCAACAACCACTTTGGTATAAAGAGCCATGGATGGAGCGGAAGGACCTTGCGCCATGACGACGACCGCAGACAGGAGAGTTTCAGGGCATACGACTCGGTTAGAGAGAGTTTTGAGGACCACAGCCTTTTCCTTGCCGGCAGGGAGCGTTACCAGCGCCTCTTCTCACTCAGTACGACAGATTACAAGGGATGGGCACGCGGATTGAAGGAGTGTGGCTATGCCACCAATCCCGCTTATGCACAAAGACTTATCAGTATCATCGAGACTTACAAACTCTATGAGTATGACAGGGTTCCTACACAGAGGAGGGTGACCACACCTGCGCCGCCAGCCGTAAGCAGCGGTAAGGCCGTGGCCCTACATCCGCCCCATACGGTGATGCAGTATAACCAGAATTATTTTGTCTACTCCCACAATGGGGACTCGTTTGAATCGTTAGGACGGGAGTTGGGCGTGCCGGCATCGAAACTCGCCAAGTACAACGAGCGAAGTGTGACCGAACCCTTGCGCGATGGCGACGTGATATACCTGAAGAAGAAACAGAAGCATGCCGAAGCCAGGTTCAAGGGACAGTGCCATGTGGTGCAACCCGGTGAGAGTATGTATCTTATCTCACAGAAATATGGCATACGGCTCACCTCACTCTACAAGATGAACCACCTTTCCCCCAATTATACCATTCAGCCAGGACATAGGCTGAAGGTTTATTGACCAAAGTTTCGCATTCGCTCAACCTACGGAATGGAAGGGGAGTTAAAGAGGACTAAAAGGGACATATGCACTTTTGTAGGAAAAGGAATGGAAAGGAAGTGAAAGAAAATAGCAAGAACATCTGAAACCTCAATCCTCAATCCTCAAATCTCAAATCAAGACAAATCAAGACTTGATTTATGTCAAAAAACTGCATGATTATTTGAAAATGAGGCGGAATTTTGGGCAAAACCGTATTTTTCTGCCTATATTTGCATTGTCAGAGAATCTTTTCACTTGGTATTAGTGAGGTAAAAGATTGCTTTGGGATGACGAAGACAGAATATATCTCGCTTGCGAGTCATAATTTAGGTGTTTCGTTAAATTTAAGGTAAAATCATTTGAGAGAGTTGAATAATAGTTTATTCCGGCTGGATGTAGAGATACATCTGGCCGGAATTTTTTTTTGAGGGCTTTTTTCGTGAACAGGCATACAATATCGGATTTTTTATCTAATTTTGCATCATAAAAGCACAAAATAAAGGAAACAATGAAAACTTTGAAAAAATGCCTGCCCGACATCATCGCCGTGGTCGTGTTCGTACTCATCGCGTTTGCCTATTTCTTCCCTGCCGACATCGAGGGGAGAATTCTCTACCAGCACGACACCTCTGCGGGAAGGGGCGCCGGACAGGAAGCACTGGAATATTACCAGGCTACGGGAGAACGGACGAGATGGAGCAACGCCACCTTTGGAGGAATGCCGACCTACCAGACGGCTCCCTCCTACGAGAGTACCGATGCCCTCGCGCAGGTGATCAAGGCCTATCACCTCTGGTTGCCAGACAACGTGTGGTATGTCTTCGTCTATCTCATCGGGTTCTATATCCTGCTCAGAGCCTTTAAGTTCAGGTCTTCTCTGGCGGCTTTGGGGGCCATTGTCTGGGCGTTCTCCAGTTATTTCTTCATCATCATAGCGGCAGGACATATCTGGAAAGTATGGGCCCTGGCCTACCTGCCACCGATGATAGCCGGTATCGTGCTGGCATATAGGGGGAAATATTTCGCGGGACTGGTGGTGACCGCCCTTTTCACCGCCTTCGAGGTGTATGCCAACCACGTGCAGATGACCTACTATTACCTTTTCATCATCTTCTTCATGATTGTAGCCTTCTTCGTGCAGGCACTCAAGGAGAAGCAGATGGCACGGTTTTTCAAGGCATCGGCAGTTTGCGTCATAGCAGCGGCCATAGGTATCTGCATGAATATCTCCAGTCTATACCACACCTACCAGTACTCCAATGAGTCGATGCGAGGAAAGAGCGAGTTGGTGAAGGAAGACAACGCCAACCAGACCAACTCGGGCTTGGAGCGTGACTATATCACCCAGTGGAGTTACGGCATCGGCGAGACATGGACCTTGCTCGTGCCCAACACGAAGGGTGGGGCATCGGTGCCCCTCGCCGCCAACGCCAAGGCGATGGAGAAGGCCGACCCCATGTATTACCAGATTTATGGTCAGATAGGGCAGTACTGGGGTGAGCAGCCTGGCACGAGCGGTCCCGTATATGTGGGGGCTTTCGTCGTCATGCTCTTCATCCTCGGGCTCTTCATCGTGAAGGGACCGATGAAATGGGCGTTGCTCGCTGCCACCATCCTCTCCATACTCCTCTCATGGGGAAAGAACTTCATGCCCTTTACCGACTTCTTCATCGACCATTTCCCGATGTATTCCAAGTTCCGTACCGTGGCGTCGATACTGGTCATTGCCGAGTTCACCATACCCCTGCTCGCCATGATGGCATTGAAGCAGGTGGTAGACAAACCCGAACTGCTCAAGAAGAACATCAAATATCTCTATGCCAGTTTCGCCCTGACGGGAGGAGCATGCCTGCTCTTCGCTGTGGCGCCCACGCTCTTCTTCTCCGACTTCGTGTCTTCGAGCGAGATGCAGGCGCTCAGCCAGTTCCCTGCCGACCAACTCAACCCGCTCCTTGCCAATCTGCGCGAGGTGAGACAGTCGATTTTCACGGCTGATGCATGGCGCTCATTCCTCATTATCCTTATCGGCACATTGCTGCTGCTGGTCTATCAGGCCCGCAAACTCAATGCCACATGGACGGTGGCACTCATCGCAGCCATTTGTCTTGTTGATATGTGGACCGTCAACAAGCGTTATCTCTACGACGATATGTTCGTGTCGAAAACGGTGAAGGAGCAGCCACAGCCCCTGACTGCCACAGATGAGCAGATCCTGCAAGACAAGAGCCTCGACTACAGGGTACTCAACTTCGCATCCAATACGTTCAACGAAAACGAGACATCGTTCTATCACAAGAGCATAGGTGGTTATCATGCTGCCAAACTACGCCGCTACCAGGAAATGATAGAAGAACATATCTCGCCCGAGATGCAGGCTGCCATGAGCGAGATGTCGGCCGCAGGCGGCGATATGTCGCAAGTGCCGGGCGACAGCATCTTCCCCGTGCTCAACATGCTCAATGCCAAGTACTTCATCGTGCCCTTGCAGGGCGGTCAGACCAAACCGCTGACCAACCCTTATGCCTTCGGAAACGCATGGTGGGTAGACAACGTGGAATATGTGGCTAATGCCAACGAAGAGATAGAAGGCGTGGGAAAGGTGAACCTGCGCAAGGTGGCGGTGGCCGACAAGCAGTTTGAGATGATTCTCGGGCAGAGTGCAGCACACGACTCCACCGACGTGGTTACCCTGACGGCCTACCAGCCCAACAATCTCAAGTATAACGTAGAGTCGAAAAACGGAGGCGTGCTGGTGTTCTCTGAAATCTACTACCCCGGATGGACTGCCACTGTGGATGGCAAGCCAGCCGAACTGGGAAGGGTGAACTACATTCTCAGGGCCATGCGGCTTGAGCCGGGAAAACACGAGGTGGTGCTCGACTTCCATCCCACAACGGTGAAGGCTACGGAGACTGTGGCATATGTTTCCGGCATCTTGCTCTTGCTCATCATCTTGGCAGGAGGATACCTCGTATTCAGAGACAAAAAGAGAACAGACGCAAACGCGACTTTGAACGACTGACGATACATGAAGAAACTGCTCTCGTTGCCTCCGCATCTCGTGACCGCCTTCCATCAGGTCACGGGCCATGACAAGGAACAATGGTTCTGTTCCAACGACCCCGTCGGGCGAAAACTCGGCAGTGGGGGCGGCACGGCATGGCTTCTGCGGCAGTGCTATGAACACGAGAACAGTGGAGAGCATTTCGCACAATGGCTCTCGAAAGAGAAACGGATTATCCTGCATGCCGGCGGGCAGAGCAGGAGGCTTCCGGCTTATGCGCCTTCAGGGAAGGTGCTCACACCGGTTCCCGTTTTCCGATGGGAGAGGGGACAAAGGCTATCACAAGACTTGCTCTCGCTGCAAATGCCGCTTTTCGAGCAGGTGATGGCCATGGCACCGGAGTCGATGCACACCATGATAGTGAGCGGTGATGTGCTCATTAGAACCAACAAACGCCCTACGGTGGTGCCCGAGGCCGACGTGGTGTGTTACGGTCTTTGGCTCGATGATGAGGTGGCGACAGCCCACGGGGTATTCGTAGCGGAAAGGAAACACCCCACCACCTTGAAATGTATGTTGCAGAAACCATCGGTGGAAACGCTCAAGAACCTCATCCGTGAGCATTTCTATCTCACCGACATCGGTCTGTGGATACTCAGCGACAAGGCTGTGGAAGTGCTCGCACGACACTGTGAGCAGGATGGAGATACCACCGCCTACGACCTTTACGGGCAGTTTGGCTGTGCGCTTGGCACGTCGCCTGTCATCACCGACCCAGAAATCAACCAACTCAAGGTAGCGGTCGTGCCGCTCGAGGGGGGAGAGTTCTATCATTTCGGCACGAGCCGTGAGATGATCTCCTCGATGCTTACCATACAAAACCTTGTCAGCGACCAGCGTGAAATCATGCACCGCTCAAGGAAGCCACATCCTTCGATTTTCATACAGAATTCGGAGACATGGGTGAAAATGAGTGAGGAGAATCGCCATGTGTGGATAGAGAACAGTTGCATCAGCGAAGAGTGGCACATCTCGCACGACAACATCATCACGGGCGTGCCGCATAATACTTGGGAAATCAAGGTGCTGCCGGGACAATGCATCGATATCGTGCCGATAGGTGAAGACCAATGGGCAGTGAGACCCTATGGGATGGATGACGCGTTTCGTGGGGCTCTCGACGATGAGAACACGATGTTTCTGGGAATGCCCTTCAAGGTGTGGACCTCGCAAAGGGGGATTGACCACACGATGATTGAGGGGAGAGATGACTTGCAGGCAGCACGCGTCTTCCCTGTTGTGGACAACACACATGACATGTGCCTTGTGCTCAGGTGGATGCTCAACATGCCCGAACTCGAGGGTGGCAAGCGCATCTGGGCCAATGCCCAGAGGATGAGCGCCGACGAACTGACCAACGAGGCCAACCTGCAACGGCTGTTTGCCCAACGCGAGGAGTTCAGAAAACTCAACTGGGCTATGTTGGCTGCCAACCACAAGCACAGTGTGTTCTACCAACTCGACCTCGACGATGCCGCCCAGCAATTCGCCCGACATCATATCGCCGAACCTCATCCGCTTGGAGAAGACGAACCCGTGATGCTCAGGGTGAGAGACGCCATGTTCAGGGCACGGTTGAGGAAACAAAAGGGCTTGGCGGCAGACGAAGAGGAGCAAAGGGCCTTCTCGCTGATGAGAGACACCATCCTGCAGAATGCCCTCGATGACCGGCAGAACCCCAGGACAACCGTTTATGGCGACCAGATAGTATGGGGGAGGAGCCCAGTGCGTATTGATATCGCCGGAGGGTGGACGGACACACCGCCATCTTGTCTCATGGAGGGCGGAGATGTCGTCAACCTCGCCATAGAACTCAATGGGCAGCCACCCATCCAGACTTTCATCAGGCCATGCAGCGAACCTCACATCATTCTCAGAAGCATCGACCTGGGGGCAGAGGAGAAGGTGGAGACCTATGAACAACTGGCTGATTTCCACCATGTGGGCAGCCCGTTCTCCATCCCCAAGGCCGCCCTTGTGCTGGCAGGGTTCCAACCTGGGTTCTCACAGGTCGATTACCCGTCGCTTGTTCAGCAACTCAAAGAGTGCGGCGGAGGTATCGAACTGACCCTGCTCTCCGCCATTCCTGCTGGCAGCGGACTGGGTACGAGCAGCATACTTGCTGCCACTACCCTCGGAGCCCTCAACAACTTCTTCGGACTGGCATGGGACAAGAATGAAATAGGGTTGCGCACATTGGCAATCGAGCAATTACTCACCACGGGAGGTGGGTGGCAAGACCAGTTTGGCGGACTGCTGCAAGGCGTGAAACTCTTGCAGACCCCGAGGGGATTCAATCAGAACCCCATCATCAAGTGGTTGCCGGAGCAATTGTATGTGCAGCCCGACTTCAAAGCCTGTCACCTGTTGTACTACACAGGAATAACCCGTACGGCAAAGAGCATCCTCGCCGAGATAGTGAGGAAGATGTTCCTCAACCAGAACGAGCAGTTGGCTTTGCTCAGACAAATGAAAGCCCATGCCCTCGACATGTATGATGCCATCCAACGCAATGATTTCGAGAGAATGGGAAGGCTCGTGGGCAAGTCGTGGCAGCAGAACCAGATGCTCGACAGCGGAACGAACCCCGAAGGAGTGCGGCGACTCACCGCCCTCGTCGATGACCTCTGCTTAGGCTACAAATTGCCTGGCGCAGGAGGGGGAGGATACCTCTACATGGTGGCAAAGGACCCCGACGCCGCTGCCCGGATAAGGGTGATACTCGAGGAAAACCGACAAAACAAGTATGAGCGATTTGTCGATATGACCCTCAGTAAAACGGGCATGCAAGTGAGCCGCAGTTGATTAAAAAATGTTAATTATACAATAAGTGGACACTTGGGGTGTTGCTATTCGATAAAAAATGGTTATATTTGCATGTTGACAACGAATAATTAAGCGCTTATGACGAAAAAAATACTTGCTACCATCTTCTTTTTGGGGCTGATGCTTGGCATGCCAGCCAAGGCAGAGGCCGCAGCAATGATTGAGGTTATCGACACCGAGATACAGAATGTTTCTCTGTCGGTAAACGAGTCGGTGCTGCATATCACGGGTGCCAATGGCATGGTGTTGCACGTATACAATGTGGCCGGGGTGCGCGTGATGAGCGTGAAAGTGGAAGGAGCAGACAAACGCATCGAACTCAATCTGCCCAAAGGATGCTATATCGTCAAGGTAGGTAAATTGGTGCGTAAAATCTCCATCCAATAATTAGGTTAATCTTCTTTATAGGGCTCTTTAGGAGCGAATATCAAGGCATGGGTTTCTCTATCTGATTGATGGGCGGAGATACCCATGTTTTTTGTTAGTTGGTGGAATGGCATACGACGAAAAAACTATTATCCGACTTTTGGCCGAATCTGGTTCCCAAAGGAAAGCCTTTGAGGAAATCGTGAGGCATTATAGTCAGCCACTCTACTGGAAAATCAGAAATATTGTTCTCTCACACGATGATGCCGATGATGTGTTGCAGAACACGTTCGTGAAGGCATGGATGAACCTGTCGGAATTCAAGAACCTCTCGAAGTTGTCGACATGGCTGTATCGCATAGCCATCAACGAGTCGCTTGATTTCCTGCGCAGAAAGAAGCATTCGCAGGACTTGAGTGTAGACGAGGTGGCTTCGGTGGCCAATACACTCATGGCCGATGAGTTCTTTGATGGCGACCAGGCAAAGGCCCTGCTTTACGAGGCCATAGACACTTTGCCCGACGTTCAACGTATGGTCTTCAACCTACGTTATTTCGACAACATGAAATACAATGAGATCAGTCAGGTGCTCGGCACCTCAGAGGGGGCGTTGAAGGCTTCCTACCATATCGCCCAACAGAAAGTGACGGAATATCTGAAAAAGAGGCAGTGAATCCACTGCCTCTTTTGTATCGTGTGCTGGAGTCAAAGGACGGATTGTCGCTATCCGAAGAAATTTTTGTCAAAAATTGAAGAATTCATGTTGCAACCCCAAGCCGAATATCAATCCATAGTAGATGATATTGGCTACTATAGCACCGATAAGACTGTAGAGTGCCCAATTCTTCGCTTTGTCTGCTGCCTCTTGGGCAGCAGCGTAGTTGCCGCTGTAATAAAAACCGTTGACGCGTGAAGCGTATACTATCGATACGATGCCTAAGGGAAGGCAACAGCAGAGCGTCGACAGGATAGCCCATACCATATTGTTGTCGGGCTTGATGGGAGGCATATTGCCTGATGCGTTGTTGGTGAATGGATTTCCGGCTGCTGCATAGCCCTGATTGTTCTGACTGCCGAAACCAGAAGGGTTGTAAGCCTGCTGTGATGCATCGTAAGCCTGTTGCGACTGGAAAGTGCCGTCACTCTGCTGCGTCGAGCCGTTTTGTTGTTGCTGCCACGGGTCGTTTGGCTGTTGGGTCGGACCGTATTGTTGCTGCGACGCATCGAATTGCTGTTGTGACTGTGATGGATTGAACGGCGGTGGGGTAGAGGTCGAGAGGATAAAGAATGTCAGGTCGGGCAAGTCACCGGCTCGTTGCCAGTTCGCCATTCCTTCTGTCCACACCATCGTGTTGCTGTCGACGCCACACGATGCCAGCATGGCGGCCTCAACGGGTCCGCGTTGCTCGTTTTCCGGGGTAATGTAGTAATATTTCTTCATGATACCAGGTGGTTTTTACATGTTGTTGATGCTATTAGAGGATGAAGGGGTCAGCGCGAAGAGCGCAGACCTTCCATATTCACATACTTGCGTTTCATCATCCTCTTGTAGATGTCGCCAATCCAGTAGTGGTGGGTGAGGATGAATGCCAGTCCGATAAGGCATATGATAATGTAGCCCAGCCGCTCATCGAGTAAGTTGGGCAGGAAGATGAAGAGGAACATGGGCAGGAGGAAGGCGGCAAACTGTACGATGACCTGTATCCAGTTGTTCTCAGCACTTCCCTTTCCGATAAACTTGGTGTTGAGCGGAATGGTCTGTTTGTTCCATACCGCCATGTAGAGAAACACGCAGTTCACGGGACCTGCTGTAAGCAGCATAACGGCTACCATCATCAGCACGCTGCACTTGCCCATGACCATGATGGGAATCATCAGGAGGAAGGGGAAGGCGAGCAGCAGGGTGAAGAGTACGTACTTGGCTTTCAGCAGCGAGATGATGTTTTCTTTGTGCACCATCAGGCAGTCGATGTAGTTGCCCTCGTAGCACATGACGCGCGTGAGCATCAGTGCACCAAAGAGGGCAAAGTTGTAGACCACGAGGAAGATGGTCATACCACCTTGATAGATGTCGGTAAACGAGATGAGCAGGCTGAAGACAAGAACCAGGGCGGTGGCCATGATAAAGGCCTTGCGGATGTTCTTGTTGCGCATGATGCTCTTGATTTCCAATTTCACATACTCACCCACTTGACCGAAGCGGTCGAGGGCGGTAAACTGCGACACATGCTTGATTTCCGTCGTTTCGGTCTTGGCCAGTTCGGCATAGACGGAGTTGTACTGCAAGAGGCGGTTGATGAAAATCACCAATGCCAGGAGCAGCAACAGGCCGCACCATGCCACTATCGACCCATAGGGCAACAAGTTTCCGAGGTTGGCGTAGAAATCGCAGAGTTTGTCAAACCCTGCATCCTTGCCGATATACCACGGCGAGAAGAGGATGGCGTAGACAGCGGCGGGCAGCAGCCACCAGAGAAGACTCTTGTTGATGAGCGTTCGCACGATGACGTACCATTGGCTGTTGGTGATGATGATGAGGTGTAGGGCGATAAGGAAAGCCAGTGTCACCCAGATGCCTTCGCTGAACACCACCGACATGATGGCAAATGGCACGAACAACGCCATCCACAGCAAGTTGGAGCCGCTCGTCACGTTATTGAAGATGAAGCAGTCGATGCAAGTGTACTTGCCTAAAGGCAATAACACGTAGGGTTTCACCAGTTGCGAGGGTGTCTGCTGTGTCATGAAACGTATGAAAAAGTCGATAACCAAGATGATGGGAAGGATACCGAACATCAACTCGCAGGCTGTGATGTCGGTGGCGGAATTGGCTATTAATGCCAGCATTACGGCGAAGAACAACAGGTAGAACACCATGAGGCCAGCCATCACATAGGCTGCAATCTTTGCAATCTTGTTTTGTGAAAAGGCAGCGCTGCGCTTCTCCGAGAGTTTTATGTGTCTGCGGAGTTCCTTGACCAACTGCCAGCGGGTAAACTTTTTCTCTGTCTTAGGCATATCTATTACAAAAAAACAACACAGAGACACAGAGGTACAGAGGTTAGTCAAAAACACTCTGTTGCACTGTTTCTCTATGTTGTGATATTAGAGGATTCATTTGGTGTATTGCACAAGTCGATACTCAGATGGGTATGAGATGTAAAGGATGGTTTATCGCAAATCAATGACCTCGGCCTGAGGATAGTCTTTCGAGTTGAAGGTGAACTTCGAGTCGCTGAGGTTCATTGCCTTGAAGTTGCTGATGGTCACGGTGGTCCAATTGCCACCATGGAGCATCCTCACTTTAGTGGGAAGATAACTGCGGCTGTTGACGGTAATATACATCTCCTTCACCGATTGCTTTGAGTTCTGCGCGGTAAGGTGCACCTCATAGCCCCCCTTGACGTTCTTCATGCCCAGCGTATAGCCCTTCTTGTAGAGGTTGATGAAGTGATAGGGGTTCAGTTGGGCTTGCTGGCTCTCGTTGGGGTTGCTCACGTTCACCTCATCGCTGTTCTTCATATACGTCCACATCGTCTGGCCGTTGTACCATACGATAGCCTGTGGCGTGGTGGCCTGAAACTTGTTGCCTTTGATGAGGATGGTGCCCGAGGTGTTGCCGGTCTTCTGGCCGCTGATGGTGAAATTGGCGCTTGCGCCACCTTTGTTGCTCACGATGGCAGCGGTCTTGTCGAGTATTTGCTTGGCCTTGCTGGCATTCTGGGCACCCATGCCCATCGTCAGCAACAGCGCGAAGGTAATGGTCAGTATTCTTTTCATTGTTGTTTCTCCTTTTAATTTAATTATCGCACCCGCTCAATTTTCGCAAGAATAGGGAGTTAAAGCGTAGATAATGTGACTTTTCCTTACTTGCGACAGCATGCTGATGAGCAATGCAAATGATGAGGTGTCTTATTATATTTGATGTTGTTATCCCAATTTGGTTTAAATTTTAAATCTTCATTTGAGACAAAAGCGCATGCAGGCTGTTCTCGTCGGCAAGAAGCACGTCGCGTGGCTTGCTGCCTTGTGCCTGGCCCACTACGCCAGCCTTCTCCAGTTGGTCCATCAGGCGTCCCGCACGGTTGTAGCCGATGGAGAAGCGGCGCTGTATCATGCTCGTAGACCCTTGTTGGGTGAGGACAATAGCACGGGCAGCTTCGGCAAACAAGGGGTCGATGCTCGACGACTCTACCATGCCGCCACTGCCTTCCATCATGCCGGTATCCTCGCTCGCCGGTTCGGGCAACTCCAGTGGACTTGCCGGACCTGGCTGATGGGCGATATAGTCGTTGACGGCCTCCACTTCGGGCGTGTCGATGAACGCACATTGCACACGCACGGGGTCGCTGCCGCTAAGGAAGAGCATGTCGCCACGTCCCACCAGTTGGTTGGCGCCGGGACGGTCGAGAATGGTACGGGAGTCGACCATCGCACTGACCTTGAACGCCATGCGCCCGGGGAAGTTGGCCTTGATATTACCGGTGATGATGCTCGTCGTGGGTCGCTGCGTGGCAATCACCATGTGGATGCCTACGGCACGCGCGAGTTGGGCTATACGTGCAATGGGCAACTCTATCTCCTTGCCGGCGGTCATGATGAGGTCGCCAAACTCGTCGATGATCACTACGATATAAGGCATGTACTCATGTCCTTCGGCAGGGTTGAGTTCATGGTTCACGTATTTCTTGTTGTATTCCTTCACCGTCCTTACCTTGGCAACCTTCAGCATGTCGTAGCGCTGGTCCATCAAGGTGCACAGGCTCTTCAGCGTGCGCACCACCTTTGTCACGTCGGTGATGATGGGGTCGTCGTCATCGTCGACCGTTGCCATGAAATGCGGGGCGATGGGGGCATAAACGCTGAACTCCACCTTCTTCGGGTCGATGAGCACGAATTTCAGTTCGTTGGGATGCTTCTTGTAGAGCAGGGAGGTGATGATGGCGTTGAGACCCACCGACTTACCTTGTCCGGTGGCACCGGCAACGAGAAGGTGGGGTATCTTGGCAAGGTCGACCATGAACACCTCGTTGGTGATGGTCTTGCCAAGGGCAATGGGGAGGTCCATGGGGGTGACCTGGAACTTCTTCGAGTCGAGGATGCTGCGCATCGACACGATATTGGGTTTGGCATTGGGCACCTCGATACCTATCGTGCCCTTGCCGGGGATGGGGGCGATGATACGGATGCCGAGGGCAGCCAGACTGAGTGCGATGTCGTCTTCGAGGTTGCGGATGCGCGAGATGCGCACACCCTCAGCAGGCGTGATTTCATAAAGTGTGATGGTAGGGCCTACGGTGGCCTTGATTTCACGAATCTGCACGTTGAAACTGTTGAGCACCTTCTCTATCTGCTCCTTGTTGGCCTTCAGTTCCCTCTCGTCGATATACGGTTTGCTGTCGTTCTCGTAGGCTTTCAGAAGATTGAGCGTCGGGTACTTGTAGGTAAGGAACGGCTCTTTAGGGTTGAGGGGAGTGTCGATGGGGTAGTCGCTGTTCACCCGTTTGCCGTCGGCATGGGCCTCCTCGGCGCCAACGCCATACTCAAACGAACTTTTCTTTCCACTCTTTGGGGGGCGGATGCGTCCGAAATCCTCTTCCTTGTATTTCGGCTCCACGATATTCACCCCACCGTCGTCGTCGAATTTCACTTCCTGTGGCTCAGGGTCATCGTAGACGGTAGAAATGCCCTCACCGTTTTCCCCGCCATTGTCTGTAGCCGTACCGCCATTATCTCCCTTATTGGTGATAATCAGTGGGATACGGTGCAAAAACTTCGCGGGGTTAAGGATATGTTGCACAGTATAGATGGTCTGTGCACTGAGATATACCAGGAATGCCAGTGCCACCAAGAGCAACAGTCCAATCAGGCCGGGAGTTCCCGAAACATTCTCGATGAAGTTGGCGATGTAGAGCCCATGGTCGCCTCCGGGATTGAAGATGGAGTCGGGGAAGAGTGGGGGGAGAAACTTCGCGAACGTCACCGAACACCATATCATAATCACTGCCAGGGCGAAAAACCATTTCACTAGGTTGAGGTTGTTGTAGGCCCGGGTGAGTTTCAGTCCGATGAGGATGATGAACAGGGGGATGGCGTAAGCGGCAATGCCAAAACAGCGTGAAATGAAGAAGTGCGACACGATGGCGCCTATCGACCCGCAGATGTTTTGGAAACTATGGGTGGTATTCTCCACCTCGCCCGGTTGCAGGGAGGTCACCAGACTTTGGTCGGCCTCTCCGGTGGAGAAATACGAAGTGAAGGCGATGACCATGAGCACGCCCAGCACAAACAGCAGGAAGCCCAGACCGAATCTCAGCCGCTCGTCACGATAGAAATTCAGTCCCAATGACTCCATGAATGAGGTATGTTTCTTTGTCGCTTTTTTCTTAGCCATTTCCAATCAATTTGATAGTGCCTTTTTCCTCAACAGGGGCCAACATCATGCTGAAGGTACCCTTAATAGGGGCTATTCCGTTATTCTACATGCAAAAGTAACTGATTTTTTCTACAAAAACTCATTTTTTCATAACTTTTTTGTATTTTTGCATATTGTAACGAAAAAGGATGGCAAAAATTATTTACAGCAAGTTTGATAAGAAGGCTATCGCCAAACTGCCTCGTGCCATGTTTGATGGTACGACAGTTGTTGTCATTGCCGCTCAGGATGCGAAGAAGGCTGTTGATTTCCTTCTTAAGCAAGATGTCCTCGGGATTGACACCGAGACAAGGCCATCTTTCAAGAAAGGGAAGCAAAATGTGGTCTCTTTGCTTCAGGTGGCCACCAAGAACATCTGTTTCCTCTTCCGCCTCAACCTCATCGGCCTTACGCCAGACATCAAGCGGTTGCTTGAGGACACTACGGTGCCCAAGGTGGGGTTGTCGCTCCACGACGACGTGTTGTCACTGCACAAGCGGGGCGACTTCACCCCTGGCTTGTTCATCGACCTGCAAGACCACATGAAGGAGTTGGGCGTAGATGACAAAAGCCTCCAAAAACTCTATGCCAATTTTTTCGGGCAGAAAATCAGCAAGTCGCAGCAGTTGTCGAATTGGGAGGCTGATGTGCTCAGCGACAAGCAGAAATCCTATGCTGCCACCGACGCGTGGGCTTGTGTCATGCTTTATGAAGAATATCTTAGACTGAGATCTACGGGTGATTTCACGCTTGAGATAGTGGAAGAACAAGAGGAGAAACATCTTGAGCCTCAGCTATAAAGCATGCCAGGATAAACCAGTGCTTTAATAGAACAACCATGTATAAGAATGTTTATCTTAGAAAGGGGAAAGAGGAGAGTCTGCTCCGCTTTCATCCTTGGATTTTCTCGGGTGCCATCGCCCGTGCCGATGAGGGAATTGCTGATGGGGAATTGGTGAGGGTAGTCACGGCAAAAGGTGATTTTATCGCCATGGGGCATTTCCAATTGGGCTCTATCGCGGTAAGGGTGTTGTCGTTCGACGACGAGACCGTGGATGTGGAGTTTTGGAAACGACGTATCGACTGCGCCTTGCAGATGCGACGGGCGATAGGAATCGCCGACAACACCGACAATAATACCTTCCGACTGATACACGGCGAGGGCGACAACCTGCCTGGACTGGTGGTCGACTGCTATGGCACCACAGCGGTGATGCAGGCCCATAGCGTGGGGATGCACTTTTGCCGGAAGGATATCACCACGGCGCTGGTCGAGGTGATGGGCAACCGTATTTCTTCCGTGTATTATAAGAGTGAAAACACATTGCCTTTTGTAGAACAAGAGAATGGCTTTATCTACGGCAAGAGCGATGATGACGTGGCGGTGGAGAACGGCCTGAAGTTCCATGTCGACTGGCTGAAAGGACAGAAGACGGGCTTCTTCGTCGACCAGCGCGATAACCGCAGTCTGCTCGAACAGTATGCCAAGGGAAAGTCTGTGCTCAATATGTTTTGTTATACAGGTGGCTTCTCCGTATATGCCATGAGAGGGGGAGCAACCTTGGTGCATTCTGTTGACAGCAGCGCGAAGGCCATTCAACTCACCCAGGATAATGTGGAACTCAATTTCCCGGGCGATGGCAGGCACAAGGCTATTTGCGATGATGCTTTCAAATTTCTTGAAGGAATCGGCTGCGAATACGACCTCATCGTGCTCGACCCTCCTGCGTTCGCAAAGCATAGAGGCGCACTTCACAATGCATTGAAAGGTTACACACGTCTCAACCTGAAAGCCTTTGAGAAGATTCAGCCAAGGGGTATCTTGTTTACTTTCAGTTGTAGTCAGGTGGTGACGAAAGACCATTTCCGGAATGCCGTATTTACTGCTGCTGCACAGGCACGCCGTAAGGTGCGCATACTGCACCAGTTGCACCAACCCGCCGACCATCCCATCAACATCTATCATCCGGAAGGCGAATACCTGAAGGGACTTGTGCTCTATGTCGAGTGATATGGGCAGTCCGTTTGTCGACACGGTGTCGCGCTTTATCGGTCAACACCAGTTATTGCACCCCGGTAAGAAATACCTGGTGGCGCTCTCTGGAGGGGCCGACAGCGTGGCGTTGCTCCGGGTGATGCGGCTTCTTGGTTATGACATAGAGGCAGCGCATTGCAATTTCCGTTTGCGTGGTGAGGAATCCGACCGAGATGAAGCATTCTGTGCTGACCTGTGTCAGGATTTGTCTGTACCCATGCATATCGCCCATTTTGATACTTCAGCCTACGCAACGGCGCATCATCTGAGTATCGAGATGGCGGCAAGGAACCTGAGGTATGGGTATTTCCGCCAGTTGATGAATGATATCGGTGCCGAGGCGGTGGTGGTGGCCCACCACAAAGACGACTCTGTGGAGACCATGCTCATCAACCTTATCCGTGGAACGGGCATCAAAGGCCTGACGGGCATCTCACCGAAGCGTGATGAGGTGGTGCGACCGTTGTTGTGTGTCGACAGAGAGCAGATTCTCAGTTTTCTTTCTCACATTCATCAGGACTATGTCACCGACAGCACCAACCTCGTAGACGATGTGGTGCGCAATAAGATCAGGCTCAATATCCTGCCACTCATGCGTGAAATCAATCCTTCGGTGACAGAGGCGATGGCGGCCACTGCCGAGAAGTTGTCGATGGTTTCGGCTGTTTACGACAGTGCGATGGAAGATTTGTCTGGACAAGCCCGCTTGCCACTGGCCGATGGTAAGGTCTTTGCCTATGAGTTAGGGAAAATCACATGCGAAGGTCTGCTTTTCCACATCCTGCAACCCTTGGGATTCAGTCCGAAAAACGTGGAAGAGGCATATGATGCGGTGCAGAACAGGCACACCGGTGCCTATTTCCGCTCCTCTTCCCATGAAATGGTGGTCGACAGGGAGTCGTTGGTCATCATGCCTGTCGTGAAACCCTTCACCGCGATGAACATACCGGTGACAGGAAGGTATGTCGTCTCGGAGGATTGCACGTTGAATGTTAAGGAGGTGAAGGTAGACGGGGATTTCAGCATTGTCAGAACCCCAGACTGTGCGTGTCTTGACGCAGAAAAAGTGGCATTGCCATTGGTTTTGCGCACTATTGAAGATGGTGACCGCTTCTCACCGCTGGGAATGCGCGGCTCGAAGTTGGTGAGCGACTTCCTCACCGACCAGAAGGTGAACCTTCTTGAAAAACGGCGCCAACTCGTAGTGGCTGATGCCGAAAGACGTATTGTATGGGTGGTTGGCCGTCGTCCTGCTCATCATTGCCGCATCACCAAAGACACCAAGAAGGCCATTGTATTGAAGTGGGAAACTATGTAGTGTTTAATTTTTCCTTACATTTTTCACAAATTCCTTTGACGATGTATTCCGCTTCCTCTACTTCAAACCAACTGGGTAGGGCAACCGGTGGTATGCGTACATTGTTGAGGCAGTAGGTGCGGTGGCACGACGTACAGGTGAGGTGCACATGTCCCTCGCAATGACGGGTGTCGTCGAGATGGCAGACACAGTATTTCTGTGTTCCGCTGCCGTCGTTGATCTCATGCAGCAAGTGGGCATCGGTGAGTGTGGTGAGTGTGCGGAAGAGGGTAGAGCGGTCAACCGTGGGCAGTGCCTCTATCAGGTCTTGCAGGTTGAAAGCGTCATGGAATTGGTGGCGCACATGTCGCCATACCAACAGACGGACGGCAGTCACGCGAACGCCAGCATTGTCGAGTGATTGCTCGTCGGAGATGGATAGATGGTGTTGGTGGTTCATCTTCGTTGGAAATTGTCGGATGCAAAATTATAAAGTTTTTCGGTATTTCCAAAGTCGGGTCGTTCTTTTATGTTGTATTCTTTATCCCGAGACTTGTCGTTGGCCCTCTGCCCAAAGGGAGGTAAAGGGTAGAATATACAGTATGACTGATAAAAAACAGAGACACAAAGATTCTACTCTCTGTGTCTCTGTATCTATGTGTTGAAATGATGATTACAGGATGCTCTTCACTGCCTCGAGCATGCCTTTCTCCTGAATCAGGTCAAGGTCTTTCTTCACCAGTTCGGCCAGGCCGGGCACGCCGTGCAGGTCTTCGCCCCAGATGTCGGTGGCTGAGAGCACACCGTCGGTTACTTGCTGTGTGTCGCCGGTAGCCCACAATGTCTTCAGCAGGTCCATGATTTCCTGGGCATCGTTGGGCACGATTTCGGCACCGTCGGCACGCACGCCACCCTTGTAGTAGGTGATGATGGCGGCAAGACCGAGAACCAGTCCCTTTGGCAAAACGCCCTTGCGCTCGAGATAGGTCTTCACGCCGGGCAGGTCGCGGGCGCAGAATTTCGGGAAGGAGTTGAGCATGATGCTCGTCACCTGGTGGTCGACGAACGGGTTGTTGAAACGCTCGAGCACGTCGCCGGCAAATTTCTTCAGTTCGTCCATCGGCAGGTTCAGGGTCTCCATCAGTTCTTCGAACTGCACCTTGTGGATGTATTTGCCGATAACCTCGTGGTTGCAGGCATCGCGTACGATGTCTACGCCGCTCAGATAGGCCACAGGGGAGAGTACGGTATGCGGACCGTTGAGCAGTGTCACCTTGCGCTCGTGGTAAGGTTTCTCGCTCTCGGCGATGAGCACGTGAAGTCCGGCTTTCTCTGCGGGGAACTCAGCGCGCAGTTCTTCGCACGTCATATTCTCGGCTTTCTCGATGACCCACAGGTGGAAAATCTCTGCCTGTACCACCAAGTTGTCTTTATAACTGATTTTCTGCTGTATCTCTGCAATCTCCTTGCGGGGGAAGCCGGGAACGATGCGGTCTACCAATGTAGCGCATACGTAGCAGTATTTTGTGAACCACTCCTTGAAACCTTCATAGTCGGCACCGAAATCGTCTTTCCACAGTTCGATATACTGATAGATGCACTCCTTCAGGTGATGGCCGTTGAGGAAAATCAATTCGCAAGGCATGATGATGAGACCTTTGGTGGGGTCGCCCTCAAATGTCTGATAGCGGCGGTAGAGCAACTGCACGAGTTTGCCGGGATAACTGCTGGCGGGAGCGTCGCTCAACTTGCACGAGGGGTCGAAGGCAATGCCTGCCTCAGTGGTGTTGGAGATGACGAAGCGTATCTCAGGCTGGTCGGCCAATGCCTGATAGGCCCAGAACTGGGTATAGGGGTTCAGCGCGCGAGAGATGACATCGATGCGCTCCAGTGTGTTCACGGCCTCACCGTTCTCGCGGCCTTGCAGGTTGACATGATAGAGACAGTCCTGACCGTTGAGCCAGTCCACCATACCGCGTTCGATGGGTTGCACCACCACTACGCTGCCATTGAAATCAGTTCTCTGGTTCATCTTCCATACTATCCAGTCTACGAAAGCACGGAGGAAATTTCCTTCACCAAATTGGATGATTTTCTCTGGCATCACGCTCTTTGGAGCGGTGCGCTTGTTCAATTCTTGCAGTCTTTTCATTTGTTTTTTATAGATTGAGTTGATGTTTTTCTGCTTGTGTTATTTCTTATGCAAAAGTAATCATTTCCTTGCCGATTTGCATGTGAAAAGGGCGTAAAACGAACGTAAAGGTTTACGTTACCAAAGCCCAAATTCTACAGACGGCAAGTCCTCTTTTCATGAAAAAGAGAAAAAAATTCATGTGGAATATAATTTTTCTCTCACTTGTCCCACGAAATGAAACAACCTTGCGCTAACTTTGTAGCCAGTTGATATAACTTACTAATTTCAATATCTACCACTTTATATAAATACAGGCGGGTCAATCGACCCGCCTGTATTGTTTGAAGAAGAAATATCTTATCTTGCCGACACATATTTGTGGAGTGTGGCGCGCACGGCGCCTGGTCCGGCAAAGAGTTCCTTTACCATGCCTTCAATCTGTTCGCCCAAACCGGCTTCGTAGAGATCGAGGCCGAACACATCGGCACGGCTGTAGAGGGAGCGCAGACAACTGTAGTCTTGTTCGGGCTTGCCCACTTCCAATGGAGCGACGATGGCCTGCATCTCTGCCAGCATCGGGTCGGGCGACGGTTCAAATGGCGTGCCGTCGTCTTTGATGCCTTTCAGATAACGGGCATATCCTGCCAGAGTGAGGGGGATGAGCACAAGGTTGCCCATGTCGAGGCCCCGTGCAAGGTATTTCTTGATGGTCTCGCCGAAGCGGATGGGCAGTTTCTGACTCGTATCCATGGCGATGCGCTGTGGTGCGTCGGGCATGAAGGGGTTGGGCAGACGCCGGTTGATGACGGCGCCGATAAACTCGTAGGGATTGAGCACGCCGGGGTCGGTGACCACGGGCATGGCCTCCATATATCCGATTTTCTGGATGAAACTGCGCAGGTCGTCGTCGGCCATCTCGGCGGAGATGAGTGTGTAGCCTAGCATACAGCCGTAGATGGACATGGCGGTATGGAGGGGGTTCAGACAGGTGGTCACCTTCATCGTCTCCACCTTGTCAACCGTCTCGCGGGTGGTATAGAGAGCACCGCCAAGGTCGAGTGGTGGACGGCCGTTGGTGTAGTTGTCTTCGATGACAAGATACTGCACCTCTTCGGCATTCACGAATGGGGCGGTGAAGGTGTGCTTCTCGGTCTCGATATAGTTGTTGTCGTCGAAACCGTCGGCGGCGAGCATGGCCTGTACCTTCTCGTGTGGACGAGGGGTGATCTTGTCGATCATCGACCAGGGGAAGGTTATCTTCGTCTCGTCTTTCAGGTAGTCGAGGAAGGCAGGTTCCACAAGTCCGTCGGCCACCCATTTCTCCGCGTAGGCGAAGACACCTGCCTTCACCTTGTCGCCGTTGTGCGAGCAGTTGTCCATGCTCTGCACGGTGAGTGGCAATTTCCCTGCTTTGAAGCGTTCAAGCAAGAGTGCTGTCACCTTGCCCATGGCGAGGACGGGGGTGAGGCCACGCTCCAGGTCAGCAGGTGCCACACTGTAGCCCTTCTCGGTGATGGTGAAGGAAATCATCTGCAGTGACGGATTTCGGAAGATTTCCACCAATCGTTGCCAGTCGGCAAACTGGTAGTCGGCTTTCAGGGCTTCGGTTACCGATGCGATGACTTTCTTCTCGATGGTGCCGGTAGACTGCAGGCTGACCAGGAGAGAGAGGTTGCCGTATGGGGCGTAGGCCTTGTCGATGACCTCAAAGTCGAAGGTCTCTGCCACGATGACGCCACGGTCGTATTTCCCGCTGTTCAGCGCATCGTTGAGGATGGCAGCGGGGAAAGCACGGAAGATGTTTCCGCCTCCGAAGTGCACCCATGTCGGTGCGTCGTGGGTCTTCTTTGCCACGGCGGCGATGTCGAACTTGGGAAGTTCATAGCCTTTGGCTTCCCATTCAGCGGCATTGTAGTTGCCGGAAAGTATATCTGTCAGTTTCATAACTAAAGTATCTTCTTAAGCCAGAATAAATTATTTCTCTTTGTATCTCTGTGTTGGATTAATTTCAATCAAAGAATCCGGGTTGTTTGTAGGCGATGCCCAGTTCGCGGTCCACAGTGGCGAGGATGCCTTGCACCTGTCCGAGGGCAAACATACGTCCGAGGAAGGAGTATCCGGCATTGTAGCCTTTGGTCTCGTCGCCGAGCATCGTCATGCCATGGTCTACGCGCATCGGCAGTGCCGGGTTCTCTTTCTCAAAGATACGGGCGAGTTCCACGATGTCGGCACGGCCTCCGAGATGGCTGGCTTCGGTGAAGTCGCCATTGGGGAAGATATGGCAACTGCGCAGGTGTACGAAGTGGGTGCGTGGGGCAAACTTGCGTGCCATCTCCACCACGTTGTTGTAGGCACCAGCAGAGAGCGAACCGGCACAGAATGTCAGGCCGTTATGCGGGTTGGGCACGGCATCAAGGAACCACTGGATATCCTCTTCGGTGCGCACGATGCGAGGCAGACCCAGTATCTCGATGGGTGGGTCGTCGGGGTGTACGCACATGTTCATGCCACATTCCTCACAGGTGGGCATGATGGCCTCGAGGAAATATTTCATGTTGGCACGCAGTTGCGCCTTGTCGATGCCTTTGTAGAGGTCGAGGAAGTCGCGGAATTTCTGTATCGGCGCCTCGTCGTTCTCACTGAAGTTGCCCGACACGAAACCCTGTGTCTTGATGATGATGGTCTCTACGAGTTGGTGTTCTTTCTCTGGAGTCATCGTCTTGGCCAGTTCATCGGCCTCGGCCAATACGTTGCGCCCTTCGCCCACGCCGGCGGGGAAGACAAACTTCGCCCATTCCTCGCGTGCTCCGGCACGTTTCAGAATGTAGATGTCGAAATAGGCAAATTCGGCGTAGTTGAAATAGAGGTTGCTCGAGCCGTTGGGGTTTTCATGCAGCAGGTCGGTGCGCGCCCAGTCGAGAACGGGCATGAAGTTGTAGCAGATGGTGTGGATGCCTTCGGCGGAGAGGTTGCGCAGGCTTTCCTTATATACCTCTATCTGCTCGTCGCGGTCGGGGCCGCCATACTTGATGGTTTCCACCACCGGCAGCGACTCCACCACGCTCCAGCGCATGCCATAACTCTCGATATACTCTTTGAGGTCCCTGATCTTCTCACGGGTCCACACTTCGCCCAATGGCACGTCGTGCAGGGCGGTAACGATGCCTTCGACACCGATTTGCTTTAGCATGGCAAGGGTAATTTTGTCGTTCTTGCCAAACCATCTCCATGTTCTTTCCATAATTATATATAATAATGTGTTGTTTTCATATCATCCGACAAGGGTAGTTTGTCATTGCAATAGCAAAGATACGGAGTAACCACTAATGCAATGGCAAAGTTACTCTAAAAGGGAGGAATTTCAAAGCAAATCTTAAGAATTATTTTCCATTGATATTCCATACCTTTTGGATTTTGTGAAATACTATACCCAAGCACCGCCTTCACTCTATTGTGCGAAGGGAATAGAAAGGAAGAGAGAGAGGGCGAATGTTTTTTCATAAGGAGAAAAAGCACCGCATCCCTGTCAATTTGTCTGGTAGGCGCAGCAACAAACCTCAAACCTCAAACCTCAAATGTCGTGCAAGCCGAAGGCAGACGAAAGCAGACGAAAGTATGCTTTCAGTATGCTGAGGCGCCGCCGACATTCAAGCGAAGCTTAAATCTCAAACCTCAAATCTCAAACCAAAAAAAATCCCTGACCAATTTCTCGGCCAGGGATTTTGAATATTTCGGGAGGAAATGATTACTCACCTTTCTCCATCTTGGCTTTCAGAGCAGCCAGGGCGTCGATGTCACCAAGGGTGGTGCCACCAGTCTGGTTGTTGATAACCGGAGTCTCTTCCTTCTTAGGAGCAGTGTGCTTGCGGGCAACCTTCTTCTCCTCTTTGCCTTCCTCGAAAGTACGGCTGTGAGAGAGGATGATGCGCTTGGTCTCCTTCACAAACTCAATCACCTTGAATGGCAGTTCCTCACCCTGCTGGGCTTTGGTGCCATCCTCTTTCTCCAGGTGCTTCGGAGTAGCAAAGCCTTCGCCACCCTCGTTGAGTGCGATAACGGCACCCTTGTCCATGAGTTCGGTAATCTTACCGATGTGGATAGAACCAGGAGTGTAGAGGGTCTCATAGGTATCCCAAGGATTGTCTTCAAGTTGCTTGTGGCCAAGGCTCAGACGACGGTTCTCCTTGTCGATTTCGAGCACTACGACGTCGATGTCGGCACCCACCTGGGTGAACTCTGACGGATGCTTCACCTTCTTGGTCCATGACAGGTCGCTGATATGGATCAGACCGTCGACACCTTCCTCAAGTTCTACGAAGATACCGAAGTTGGTGAAGTTGCGCACCTTAGCGGTGTGCTTCGAGCCGAGAGGATATTTCACCTCGATGGCCTCCCATGGGTCTTCCTTCAACTGCTTGATGCCGAGAGACATCTTGCGCTCGTTGCGGTCGAGGGTAAGGATAACGGCCTCTACCTCGTCGCCCACGTGCATGAACTCCTGAGCGGAACGCAGGTGCTGGCTCCAACTCATCTCTGATACGTGAATCAGACCTTCCACACCCGGAGCAATCTCTACAAATGCACCGTAGTCGGCGATGACAACTACCTTGCCCTTCACGTGGTCGCCCACCTTCAGGTTCTCGTCGAGAGCATCCCATGGATGCGGAGTGAGTTGCTTCAGACCGAGGGCAATGCGCTTCTTCTCGTCGTCGAAGTCGAGAATAACGACGTTGATCTTCTGGTCGAGAGCAACAACCTCTTTCGGATCGCTTACGCGGCCCCAAGACAGGTCGGTGATGTGGATGAGTCCGTCTACACCGCCAAGGTCTACGAACACACCGTAGGAAGTGATGTTCTTCACGGTGCCTTCGAGAATCTGACCCTTCTCGAGTTTGCTGATAATCTCCTTCTTCTGTGCCTCGAGTTCTGCCTCGATGAGTGCCTTGTGAGAAACCACCACGTTGCGGAACTCCTGGTTGATCTTCACCACCTTGAACTCCATGGTCTTGCCCACGAACACGTCGTAGTCGCGGATGGGGTGAACGTCGATCTGGCTGCCGGGGAGGAATGCCTCGATGCCGAACACGTCGACAATCATACCACCCTTCGTGCGGCACTTGATGAAGCCCTGGATAACCTCCTCGTTGTCAAGAGCAGCGTTGATACGCTCCCAACTCTTGCTCAGGCGGGCCTTCTTGTGCGAAAGAATCAACTGACCTTTCTTGTCTTCCTGATTTTCTACGTAAACTTCTACGATGTCGCCAACCTTCAGGTCGGGGTTGTAGCGAAATTCGCTGGCGGGGATAATACCGTCGCTCTTGTAACCAATGTTGACAACGACTTCTTTCTTGTCAAAAGAGATTACTTTACCGTCAACAACTTGATGCTCGCTCACTTTGTTGAGGGTTTCGTCATAGGCCTTCTCGAGGTCTGATTTGCTTGCGCTGTTCATACTGCCGTTCTCGAATTCTTCCCAGTTGAAGTCCTCGAGGGGCTGAACGTTTTTAAAGTTTGACATAAAATGAATTAATAAAAAATGAATGATTTAATAAAGTTAGACTTTATGTTGATTGAAAATCGGGTGCAAAGGTACTGCTTTTTCGGCAAATAACACTAATCTTGTACCTTATATTATTTGGTTACGGCAAGTAAAACCATCTTATTTAATGATTATTAACTATTTGACTTCGCTCGTTGTGTGGGTATGTGACAGAAAGTGTACGAAAAACACTGATTGGCACGTTTTTTGCACCAAGTGAAGTAAAAAAAGGAGGTGCAATTATGGCATTCATTGATTATTACAAAATTCTGGGTGTTGACAAGAACATCCCGCAGGCCGACGTGAAGAAGGCGTACCATAAACGGGCGCAGCAGTTCCATCCCGACCTGCACCCCGACGACCCCAAGGCGAAGGCAAAGTTCCAGGCGTTGCAAGAGGCCTACGAGGTCATCGGCGACCCAGAGAAACGGAAGAAATACGACCAGTATGGAGAACAGTGGCGACAGGCCGAGGCTTTTGAGAAAGCCGGCGGTGCCGGTGGCGGACAGTATTGGCAGTCGGGTGGGGGAGGCTCTCCCTTCGACGGCTTCGACTTCAGCATGTTCACCAATGGCGGTGGCAGTGGCGGTTTCAGCAGTTTCTTCGAGCAGATTTTCGGAAGGAAGGCATCACGCTCGGGTGGCTCTAGCCGTCGGTCTGGCTCTGGGGAGATGAACGCCAATGTCAACATCGACCTTTATATGGCCTTACTTGGCGGCGAGGTGATTCTCTCGTTGAGCAACGGGTCGAAAGTGAAGTTGAAGGTTAAGCCAGAGACACAACCAGGCACGAAGGTTCGCCTGAAAGGCAAGGGCTTCGACCGTGGCGACGGCACCTTCGGCGACCTCATCATCACCTATCAGGTGAAACTGCCCACCAACCTCACCGAGCGTCAGCGCCAACTCATCAGGGAGTTGCAAATGTCGAAATAAAGATAAAGTGAACTAGGTATTTAGTAGCAAAAGTGGGTGTGTCACAAATTGACACACCCACTTTGCTATATAGTCCACTTAGTTCTTTTCCGCTACCATTTGTTGAGGTTGAGATTTCTTTCTACCATATCTTCAATATCGTCGGGCAGATTGCAGAAGAAGTCGATACCGGTACGCTCCTCCAACTCATCTATAGTGATGGCATAGTCTTTGAAGTTGGCACCCTTGATAGATTTGTTCTCATGCACTGTCCACAAAGCCATGGCCTCATAGGTGTTGGTACTCTTGTCGTATTGGAGCAGGGCCATGTAAAAGTATTTGGGTACGGGCAGGACGCCATTGCATTTCTCAGAATACACTTGGTCGCTGCGGATAGTGGCGGCCTTCACCACATAGAGCGTGTCGCAGATGTCGGCCCAAGCACGTACTTTATCCTCAAAATTCGCCCATAACACACCATTGTGGTTCTGCCATTGTGGCTGCATGTTGCTTAAGAAGAATGTCTGTTTGTTTTGCTCCACAGAACATTGGCGGTCGCTCGACGGACAAAGATGTCCACGAGAGAAACCACTGCCTTTGTAGTCGGCAAGGGTCGAACGGTATTGCGCAGGAATCTCCGGGTCTTCCCTGAAAGAATCGTTGCGGCCTGCATTACCATTTTTATTCCCTTCATGCAATTGGTAACATGTCCAGCGGTTGGCTTTGTCGGCATAACTCCACTCCAGACTGAAAGTGATGCCATAGTCTGCGGTCGACTTAATGACCAACTGGTTCATTGTGGAGTCGGCAGCCAAATGCGGATACTCCAACAGTTTCGCACGGTAGAGGTTGCGGTTTCTGTTGGTGTCGGTCACCACTTCGCCGCCTTGCTGATATTGTGCGACAACTACCTTTGAGGCCAGGTAGTCTTTCGACTTCCCGTTCTTCAGATACACTTTCACACCGTATTTCAGGCTGTAAATAATCTGCACACGGTCGAACTGGTCGGAGGTGTAGCGCACCTCGGTGCCGTTCTGCAGCGTGATGATAACGGTGTCTACTTTCTCTTCGGCCATGGCTGCCACCGACGACAGCATCAATGCCAACAGTATGATAAACTTTCTCATGTCTTTTCTCCTCTGTTGATTATTGCTGTTCATGACCGCTTATTTTACGATAATCTTATTGCCGTTGCGCAAATAGACTCCCTTCGGCAGGTCGCGTGTCTGGGTGCCCACAAACTGGCCACTCACGTTGTATACGCGGCCGTCGCCATCGTTGCCGTCGAGCGTTGCTGTCGTAATTCCCGTAGAGATACCGTCCACGCAGATGTTCGCGCTGCTGTCGCTGCTCGTTCTGAAGTAGGCGCGGAAGGCTTTCAGATCATTCGTCACATTAGGATAGTAGAGCGTATTGCCCGTGCCGAGGAACAGCACGCTGGTGTCGCCGGCATAGAGGGTGGTGGGGTCGTAGATGCCGATGAATTCCCAAACCCCTTGGCTCACCGGTGTCAGTTGACTGTCGATGGTGGTACCTTGGATGGTAATGGCATCGACATCCTCCTCTGGAAATACGAGATATGGAACGCCAGCCTCAAGAGAACTTACCGAGGTAAACTCCAACGTGTTGGTGGTGGCATCGAATCCCGTGAGAGCGGCTAACTTCGCAGCCGACACGATGTCGGAGAATTCGTCAATCTCAAAAGGCAGGCAGAGTGTGTTCCATGTGCCGGTGACCATCTCCCGCGACACCGTCACGTTCACGTTTCTGCCGTTATAGGCACCGATAGTGGTGGAGTTGGTACTGAGCGACTCGTCGAGCGCCAGTTCGGGCACCACTTCAAGCATTGAGGTGTAATAGAGTTGTGACTCACCGCCATTTGTCGTGCCAAGGATACCGGTGATATTAAACGAGCGGCCCTTCAGGTTATCAGGAATGTCGTTGTCGGGAATGAAACGTGTCGACAATGACAGTTGGTCGCTGCCATGGGTGAGGTAGTACTGGCCGCCGCTGAGCGTGATGCCCACCTCTTTCACCTCCACCAGGTCGGCCCGGTAGGTGTCGTCGGCAAGGTCGCCAAGATTCTCGATGGGTCTTGCTGAAGCATCCTGCCAATTGTCGAGGCAGAGGATGGAGTCGGCGATGCTTGCCGATACATGATGAAACTCGGGCATGCCGTCCACTACCTTGTATTCTCCCAGCACGCTGCCGATGAGTGCACCATTGGTATTTGTGTGCCAACCGGCATCATCGGGCAAGAAGTCGTAGAAACGAATGGCAGTAGAGTTGTCGCGCACGTAAGCCTCCGTGGCATTGGCATCATACACATACTCGATGAGTCCGGGGTTGTCGCGCCCCAGGGTGAGCCACGCCTTCGTGCCTGGTTCGAGTGCTTTCAGTGCGGTGAGAGATGTTACCTCTGGCACAGTCGGTTGAACGCCACCGCCACTGAGTGTCACCTCTATCTTGGTAAAGCGCAACTGGTCTTTGCCTGTAGTGTTATTGGTGATGGTAAACGAGGACAAGTTTCCCTCCCATGTGGCCTGGGTGCCTGAGATAGACAGGTCAACACCATAGTTGATACTGGATTTCGGGGCATTGCCAGAAACAAAAGTCATCACCACCTTGGTAAGTTTCTTGTCAGAGGCAGTTGAGGCAAACGTAAGTGTGTTGGCTTTATACACCCTCGCACTTTTGTCTCCGTCGTAGTATGCTGGGTCGGTTGCTCCTCCTGCCTTGTCGAAAGTAAGTTTCACGTCGCCCAACACTACGTCGTTCAGTTTTTGTCCATTGCTGAATCCCATGTCCGCGAATACGAACACTACATCCTCTGCTTTCGCCTGTGTAAGCAAGCAGCACGAAAGCAGGAGCAATAGTATTCTCAGGTTCTTCTTCATATGTCGAAAGTTTAGGTGGTAGCGTTAAGATAGAATCAGGTTATTTCAAGAGCATGCGAGGATTTCAGTCATCGCATCAGTCATCACTCATACCGCTGGATGAACTGGATGTTGTATTTCTCGTATTTGTTCAACTCGCTGGCGGGTATCTCGTCGCGGTTGCCGTCATACCACTGGAAAGAGTTGAAATGCTGGCGGAGACCGGCATCCTTGAATCTGCGGTAGTGGCGGGCGTAGATAGCATTGCGCAGGATACGCAACTGTGCACTGCTGCAGTTGCGGATATCAGCCTCGGTGACATAGCGCTGGGCGAGCCAGTCGTATATCGTGCCTGTGGCCACTGCTGCCCTGCGGGAAGTGGCAGCGGGTGCGGTGGCAGCGCCGTCGGGAATCACCTTGCTTGAGTGCATATAACCCAGGAACTGGCCTGCTGTGTTGTAGACATTTTTCCAGTTGGCATTGTAGTTGGTGTAGTAAATCGGACTTCCGTCTTTCACCTTCGTCACGATGGCATAGTTGGTGCCCGGTCCCTGGCGCACGTTGGTGTAGCCGCCCTCACGGATGACGTGGGCTGGCAACAAACCGGCAACAGGAGGCGCCACAGTGGTCGTGGCGGGTGGGGGAGCGGTCTGTGTGACGGCTGGCTGTGCGGGAGCAGGTTGTGCGGGAGCCGGCTGGGCGACTTCTGCGGTCTGCTTGTCGGCAGCAGGTTCCGGCGAGGCTTCTGCTTCTGCAGGCTGGAATTTCTCGATAGCCTCCAGGATACCGGAAGCCTTGCGGCGGTGACGCTCAGCATATACCTTTATGCGTGATACGGCAGAGCCAACGATGGTTTGCTCGTCGCTGGTCATGGGATTGGGGAGGTTGCCCAAAGCATTTTCCAACTCGTCGGCAGCATCGTCCCAATCTTCCTTGCTCCATTCATCACCATCACTTGAGACATCGTTGCTCAATGTCTCGATCATCTCGATAGGGTCGGTCGACTTGCTTGCCTTTTTGGCCAGTTCCTTGCATGAAACCATGAAGAATGCGGCAAAAAGCATCAGGTAAACTACAGTTTTTGCTTTCATACTATTTTTGTTAGCGGCACTATAATTAGACTTTTCAGTTAATAATGGCATGAAGGCCGATGTAGAACCAAGAACAAGACGTGTTGACCACAGTGCCGCTGATGGATGGCCGTAGATGGCGTTATTCGATGGTATATTGCCTTCAAGTTACAAAAATAGCAATTATCAACTGAATTATCAAATAATTCAGCCGTCTTTTTCGCCCATCATTCAATTTTTTTCGGTTTTTGCTGCTAAAGAGATGTAATTCCTTTCCGAATTCTCAATCTTCAATTTTCAAATGTCGCACAAACCGAACCGAGAGAGCAGCGAGAGCCATTATGCTCGCATAAATGACCGAGTCGCGTTTGAGGTCGACAAAGTCAATACAGAAGAACTTGTTCTTATGTTGAGGCGCGGCCGACGTTCGGCCGAAGGCCAAATCTCAAATCTCAAACCTCAAACCTCAAACCTCAAACCCTCACTCTTCTATTTCTGACAGGCCTTTGAGGATGCCCCTGAAGATGGTGGAGTAGGCTTCCCGCCTGGCATAGCGCCGGTAGCGGAGTGAATGTCGGATGGAGCGGAGGGCTTGTTGGGGACTTCCCACGATAAAACCACTCTTGTTCTGATGAAACTCCCACTTCTGTCCGTCACGTGTCACATTAGTGCGGATGGCACCGTCGAGCACCTCTTTCGCCCTGTGGTCATCGTGTGCCACGAATGGCAATTCCTCGGCACTGAAGCCGAATGCCTCGATGAGGAGATTGCCTTGCATTTGCGCCATCTTCGTCATCTTGGTTTGTTGCAGCCATCTCTCCAACTTCACGAAGTCAATCCTGTTGCCGTCTTGTCGCAGGTATCTGCCAAGGTCAATGATGCCTCGCAGGAAACTGCGGCCAGAAAGGATATGGTTCACGTTTTCGAAGAGGATGGCAGCCAGTTGCAAGGTCTCGAAAGACCGCTCTGTGTCTTTCTGCTCCTGGCCTACGATTTCGCGGAGTTTGCTTTCCAGTGCGGTGCTATGCAGATGCACTTTGTCGATGTCGTAGAGTTCGGGAATGGTATGGGTTGGCGTCTCTTGCAGCAAAGTCCTGATCTTTCCGAGGTGACTCTCCGAGAGGTTGAGGTTGTCGTCGTAATAATAGTGTTCCAGACCCTGCGCAAAGATGTTCACCACATCATGAATGTGGGCGAGTTCGATGAGTTTGTTCCATTTGAAGTCCGACAACATGCCTATGGGCTTGCTGTCATCAAAGGCACCACTACGCAAGATAGTGATGAAATTGGTTTTCTCAATGTCGTAGACTGTCATTGGGCGTAAAAAAAAATGTAGTGTGGGCTCGCTGCCCATCATTTTTTATGAGTATTTCTTCGGATATCTCAGTACGATAGACATCAGGGCGATGATGCCCAGTGTCATGGGGTAATATAGATAGGGTATGATTTCTATGGGATTCACCATAGCCAGTCCGGCTGCCATCAGCACCTGAGCGCCATAGGGCAGCAGACCTTGCATGCAGCACGAGAAGGTGTCGAGGATACTGGCGCACTTGCGGTTGTCGAGTCCGAAGCGGTCGCCGATGTCCTTCGATATATCTCCTACGGTGAGTATTGCCACTGTGTTGTTGGCCGTACAGGCATTCACCAGACTCACCAGTGTGGCTATCGACAGTTCGGCTCCACGCTTGCCGCTGACATGTCGGGTAAGTTGGCTGATGATATAGTCGATGCCCCCGTTGATGCGGATGATTTCGAGCAGTCCGCCCGCCATCATCGTGATGATAATCAGTTCGCCCATGCCCGTGATGCCTTTGCCCATGGAGCCAAACCAGCCGAAGATGTCGTAGGCACCGGTGCACATGCCGATAATGCCCGTCATCAGCAGACCCAAGGTCAATACTGCCATCACGTTCATGCCGAAGGCAGCAGAGACAAGCACCACGAGATAGGGCAGCACTTTCACATACTCCACTTCTGGCACCTCGGCAGGCGACTGGATGTTTGCCCCCATGAAAATATATACCATGAGAATGAGTATGGCTGCGGGTAGGGTGAGGTAGAGGTTGACGCGGAACTTGTCGCTCATACGACAGTGCTGGGTCTGTGTCGCCACGATAGTGGTATCGGAGATGAACGACAGGTTGTCGCCGAAGAAAGCACCACCCACCACCACTGCGGTGAGCAGGGCGGTGTTCGCCCCTGTCGACGAGGCCAGTCCGGCGGCTATCGGTGTGAGTGCCACGATGGTGCCCACGCTGGTTCCAATGGAGATGGAGATGAAGCAAGCCGCGATAAACAGGCCAGCCAGAATCATGTTTCCGGGAAGGAGCGACAGAGTGAGGTTTACCGTAGAGTCGATGCTCCCCATCTCTTTTGCCGAGGCTGCAAAGGCTCCTGCCATGACGAATATCCACAGCATCAGGATGAGGTTGCTCGTACTCGCCCCACGGGTGAAATGCTGTATGCGTCCCACCAGCGTGGAACCTTCGGAAATGGCGATGGCATAGATGCTTGCAATGAGGAACGCCACTGTCAGGGGGATTTTATAGAAATCTCCTGCTATCAACGAGCCTACCAGGTATACGATGATGAAAACGAACAGTGGGCTCAGTGCAAATAATCCTTTCTTGTTGCTCAAATCACAAATCTCAAATCTTCAATCTCAAATCTCAAATCTTCAATCTCAAATCTCAAATCTTCAATCTTCAATCACCTACAGCGTCACCCCATTCTTGAAAATGGAGATTTCGCGGTAGCCGTTTTTCTCGTTCTGTGTCTTCTCGCCGTTGGCTACGGCGATGATTTTGTCGATAAACTCTTTGAGGAGGTCGCCCATCGATGTGCCTTCAACCAGTTTTCCTGCGTTGAAATCAATCCAATTGGGTTTGCGGGCATACAGCACGCTGTTGGTCGACACTTTCATGGTAGGGATGAAGGTGCCGAAGGGCGTGCCGCGCCCTGTGGTAAAGAGCACTATCTGACAGCCTGCTGATGCGAGGGCTGTTGCTGCCACCAAGTCGTTGCCTGGCGCAGAGAGCAGGTTGAGGCCGTTCACCTTCAGGCGGTCGCCATACGACAACACACCGCTTACCGGGGCACGTCCGCATTTCTGCGTGCAGCCCAATGCCTTGTCCTCGAGGGTGGAGATGCCACCTGCCTTATTGCCGGGAGAGGGGTTCTCGCCCACTGGCTCGCCATGGCTGAGGAAATATTCCTTGAAGTCGTTGACCAGTTTCACTGTCTGTTCAAACAACTCCGGTGTCTTGCATCGGTTCATCAAGATGGTTTCTGCCCCGAACATCTCCGGCACCTCGGTGAGGATAGATGTGCCACCTTGAGCCACGAGGTAGTCGGAGAACTCACCCACGAGGGGATTGGCGGTGATGCCGCTGAAGCCGTCGCTGCCGCCGCATTTCAGTCCTACGCGCAGTTTGCTCAGCGGACATTCCTCGCGCTGGTCTTTGCTGGCAATGGCATAGAGTTCACGCAAAATCCTCATGCCTTCCTCCATCTCGTCGCCTTCCACCTTCTGGGTCACCATCAGTCGGATGCGGGAGGTGTCGTAGTCGCCGAGCATCTTCATGAAGTCATCGGGCTGGTTGTTCTCACATCCAAGTCCCACCACCAGCACACCACCGGCATTGGGGTGGAGCACGATGTCGCGGAGCACCTTGCGGGTGTTCTCATGGTCCTCGCTCAGTTGCGAGCAGCCATAGTTGTGGTGCCAGGCATGCACGGCGTCGATGCCCTCGCATCGGGTCTCTGCCTCGAGGGCGGCAGCCAGGCGTTCGGCAATGCCGTTCACGCATCCCACAGTAGGCACTATCCATATCTCGTTGCGGATGCCCACCTCGCCGTTCTTGCGCACATATCCGTTGAAGGTCTTGCCTTCATGGGCTATTGTCAACGACTCGTTCACGGGATGGTATTCGTAGGCCAGCGTGCCCGAGAGGTTGGTCTTCAGGTTGTTCTCGTTCACCCATTCTCCGGCTTGCAGGTCATGCATGGCATGTCCGATAGGATAGCCGTATTTGATGATGTTGTTGCCAGCGGGGGTGTCAGCGATGAGCACTTTGTGACCCATCGGTGTGTCTTGCCTCAGGGTAATGATGGTGCCATCGACGTCGATCTGTTCGCCCTTGGCGAAATTACGCAGGCACACCACCACACTGTCGGCGGGGTTGATTTTAATAAAAGACGATAGATTCATGATAGTATTGTAGTAGTTGTTTTTATATCATCGTGCGTTGGTAGAAGTCCACGTTCTCCTTGCTGAGGATTTCGATGGGCATGTAGTTCACTGGTGGCACCTTTTTCTTCAGCGCGATGGCTTTGAACAAGGCATCTACACAGTAATAGCCCTGCATGAACGCATGCTGGGCGATGAGGAAAGAGATGCTGCCCTCGCGCAGACAGTTGGCGTTTTTCTGTACCATATCATACCCCATGATTTGGATGTTGCGCCGGTTGGTGCGCAACAGGAAGTCGCCCACGATATGTGCCTTAGAGCAGAAGGTGATGCAGTGGTGGGTCTTGGGATGTGATTTGAAATATGATTCCAGAATGGCATCGTAGGTGGCACGCTCCTCCTCCAGGGGCAGGTTCACCACATTGATAGCCACTTGGGGAAAATGGTCGTGCATGTAATGGCGGAAGCCCACCTCGCGGTTGTCTTGCTGCTTGCTTGCCACTCGGCCGTTCACCATCTGTTTCATCACCATGATTTCCTTGCTTTCTCGGGCGATGAGCATCAGCATCTTCGCGGCGAAGAAGCCGCTGCTGAAGGAATCTTGGCCATAGAACGAAAGCGGGCGGAGGTCGGGCATGTAAGAGTCGAGCAGCACAAAGGGAATCTCACGCTCGTGCAGTTGGTCGGTGAACTGACGTGTGATTTCCAGTTGAGCGGGCACGATAATCACGCCCTCGGGAGAATGTGAGAGACATTCCTTGGAAGCCTCGAGAAACGTGTCGTCGTCGAAGCGCTGGTAGTAGAGCATCTTCACGTCGACATGGAAGTCGCGGAGCGCTTCGCAGGCACGGCGTGCACCTTCCTCTATCTCCTCCCAATAGGCCTCGGAGGCATGTTTGGGCATGATGCAATAGAAGGTGTAACTGCGGTTGTAGGCAAGGGCACTTGCATACATATTGGGCTCATAATCCATCTCTGCAAGGGCTTTTTCCACTTTCTCACGTGCAGGTGCCGATACGTTCGGACGGTTATGGAGCACACGGTCCACAGTGCCCACCGACACTCCGGCACGGGCAGCAATGTCTTTGATTCTGATTTTTTGACTCATCTTCTATTGTTGTTCTTGGACTGGAGAAAAGGTGCCAACGGCATCCACTACTCTTTTCCCGTTGCAAATTTAGTTAAAAAATTGGGATTTATTTGTCAGTCGCAATAAAAATGTAAGCAAATTGCCCGGAATTGTATGGTTTGACATGCAAAGGCGGGGAATTAGATGTTGGGCGTATCCCAAATCTTGGTTTGAGAGCAAGTTGTGTTCACTGTCTGGTTGCCGACTTTTATAGTGAAGTCTCCTTCTTCGAGTGTCCATCTGCCGTCAGCACCGACGAAAGCCAGATTCTTGGCTGGCAACTGGAAGGTCACAGTCTTCGTCTCTCCTGGCTGCAGTTCGATTTTCGTGAAGTCGCGCAGGCGACGGTTGTCAGGCACTATGGAGGCTACAAGGTCGCTCGTGTACAACAGGACGGCTTCTTTTCCAAAGCGACCGCCATTGTTCTTCACATCTACGGTCACGGTAAGCAGGTCATCTGCCGTAAACTGCTGCTTGTCAACTTTCAGGTTGGAATACTCGAAGGTAGTGTAACTCATCCCATAGCCGAACGGCCATTGGAGTGATACTTTGGCATCGTAATTGTAGGCTCCCGACATGGTGCCCACTTCCTCGCTCACCTTGTAGTCGTAGTTGTTGAGGGAGTTGATTTCACGAGGATAGGTGTATGGCATCTTGGCAGAGAAATTGGTGTCGCCGGCAAGCAGGTTGGCAAGAGCGTCGCCTCCATAATTGCCCGGGATGAGAATGTCGATAACTGCTTTGGCTAGGGGCTCGATGTCTGCAATCAGGCGCGGACGGCCTTCATTCAGCACGAGGATGATGGGCTTGCCTGTCTTCGACAGTTCCTTGACAAGCGTGCGTTGGTTGGACGAGAGCCAAAGGTCGGAGAGGTTGCCGGGCGTCTCAGTGTAGGAATTCTCACCTATGCAGGCAATGATGATGTCGGCACTTGATGCGGCCGCTACGGCTTTATCTATCTGAGGCTCATTCTCATCATAATATGCGCCATCTTCATTATAGGTCACACCCTGTTCAAGGATGATGTTTTCTTTACCGTATTTGTTGCACAACGCCTCATAGATGGTATTGTATTTCTCGGAAAGGTCTTCTGCTTTCGAACCCTGCCAAGTGTAACTCCAACCTCCGTTGAGACAACGCATCTGGTTGGCATTCGGACCGGTAAGCAGTATCTTCTTGCCTTTTGCCAAGGGCAGGATGCCCCCTTCGTTTTTCAGAAGAACTTCTGACTCTTCGGCTGCCAGCAACGACTGTCGTGCAAACTCTTCGGAGCCAAATTTCTCGTACCCCTTGCCGCCGGTGTTGGGCTGGTCAAACAGTCCGAGTCGATATTTCACTCGCAGGATTCGGCGCACAGCATCGTCAATACGCGACATGGGCACCTTTCCTTCTTCCACCAATTCCTTCAGTAATATGCAGAACTCTATGCTGTAGGGGTCCATCGACATGTCGATGCCGGCGTTGATGGCGATTCTGATAGCGTCTTTCTTGTCTTTTGCCACATGTTCACGAGAGAAAAGATTGTTGATGTCGGCCCAGTCGGTGACGAGCATTCCGTCCCACTGCAAATCTTCCTTAAGCCATTTCGTAAGATACTCGTAACTGGCATGTACAGGCACGCCATTGATGGAAGCGGAGTTCACCATCATCGTCAGGGTGCCGGCAAGGGCTGCGGCTTTGAATGGCTCAAAGTATTTCTCACGCAGTAATTGTATTGGCAGGTATGCTGGAGTGCGGTCTTTTCCTGTCCAGGGAGCACCGTATGCAAAATAGTGCTTCGTGCTCGTACCTACATGATATTTGTCGATGTGATTGGGGTCATCACCTTGATAGCCTTTTATTTCGGCTGTTACCATTTTGCTGTTCACTATGGCATCCTCGCCGAAACTCTCATAGATTCGGGGCCAACGGGGATCCCTGCCCAGGTCTACAACGGGATTGTATACCCATGGGCAATTGCCCGAACGGCTCTCGTATGCTGTTATCTCAGCACCGACACGTGCCAGTTCAGTGTTGAAGGTTGCGCCGATATTGATAGGCTGTGGGAAGAGGGTTCCGCCTTGGGTGTAGGTCACTCCATGGTTGTGGTCGAGGCCATAGATATCGGGAATACCGATATATTTCATCGACTTCTTCTGGATAAGCCCAATCCACTCTTGCCATTGTGCCACTGTTGCGGCTCGAGAGGGCGCATTAAGCACCGAACCGACTTTCCATTTGGATATCAGGGTGTCGAGTATTGCCTCATTGAGTTTCCACGCGCGTTTGGTTTCGCCTTGGTAAATATCAATGGGATAACTGCCCAGCCTGTCGATAATCTGCTGGTCTGTCAGTTTCAACAATTCATCGGTCTCCTTTTGGGGAGTACCGTATTGTTGCATGACCTGACGCACTTTCTCCCTGTCTATCTTGGCGTTCTCAACAGTCATGTTGCCCATGACGTCAAGGTTCAGTTCCAACATTTGGCCTATTTTCTCATCGAGTGTCATCTTCGATAATGTCTTCTCGATTTTAGCCTCCAATGCCATGTCTTTTGGTATGGCAGGGGTGTTGTTCTGTGCATTATTTGATGATACCAAGGCAAATAATGCGAAAATTGTAAACAAATGTTTTCTCATCGTTTTATATTATTTTCTAGTTAAAATGCTGCTGAGATACGACGGATGCGCTTCGGTTTCTTCAAGAACAATGCAACTGTCATATTGGTGCAAAGTTAATATTTTATTTTGGTGTTCGCAAATATGATAACAATTATTTTGCATAATGGGCGGTATGGGTAATGTGGGTGATGAAAGACAATTTCTTTTTGTCAACAGGCTTGTAAATCATTTTTTTTATCTAAATTTGCCAAAAATATAAAACCATACCTTAAATATGAAAAAAATACTCTTTGCCTTCTCCCTGCTTTTCACCATGAGTTTGTCGTGCGCTGCAGGTTGCCTGGTGGAGGTGCGTCAGATGCCTTGTACGCTCCTTCCCGACGTGAAACAACGTGACTATGTAGTCTGTCTGCCCGATGGGTACGACTCTTCCGACAGACTCTATCCCGTGCTCTATCTGCTCCATGGTGGAGGTTGTCCCAGTAGGCAGTGGATAGAAGACGGCAGGTTGCAACAGGTGGTCGACAGCCTTACCGCCACCGGTGAGATGACTCCCATGATTATCATATGTGCCGAAGCCAATGAGGGCGGGAGGATGATATGGTTCAACGACCCCCAGTGGCCCTACGAAGACTATTTCTTCAAGGAGTTGATACCCTATGTGGAGTCCAACTATAAGGTAGATTGCCGACGTTCGATGCGCTCCGTGGCAGGATTCTCCATGGGTGGCGGCGGTGCCGTGGGCTATGGGCTGCGTCATCCGGAGATGTTCAACGTGGTATATGCCATGAGCGCATACCTGCGCCGCCAACCCCTCGATTTCCTCAAGAACGACCCGCGTGGCGAGTGGAGGCAGCAGAACGTGGAGCGCAACAATCCTATCAATATTGTGGAAAGAGCCTCCGACAGCGACATCTGGCGTTGGAAACAGATAGGATGGTATATCGACTGCGGCGACCAGGACTTTACCCTCGAAGCCAACATGGACTTCGTGAAAGCCTTGCGAGAGAAACAGATACCCTACGAGATGAGGGTGCTCAGTGGCGACCACAACTGGGACTACTGGAGACGAGGGCTTGCCGACGCGCTGAAATATGTGTCATCAGAAATCCGCAGCACCGTCATCAATCCTATGGCTTGGGCCGACCTGCCCGACCCTGATGTGATTCGCGTGGGTGAGTATTATTATCTGGTAACCACCACCATGCACCTCATGCCGGGTGCCCCGGTGATGCGGTCGAAAGACCTCGTAAACTGGGAGACAGTGAGTTATCTCTTCGATTCTCTCACCGACTCGCCAAAATACGACCTCGACGGAGGACCAGAAGGTGCGGGAACCGTCTATGGCCGCGGTCAGTGGGCAACATCGATAAAATACCATAAAGGGAAATTCTATGCCCTGCTCGCCCCCAATGAGATGGGTTCGATGGGCGACACCTATATCTTCACCACCGAAGACCCCACGGGCAAATGGACCCTCCTCTCGCGTATGCGCCATTTCCACGACTGTTCGCTCTTCTTCGACGACGACGACCGCGTATATGTTGTCTATGGCACGGGTGAGTTGATGGAACTCAAGCCCGACCTGTCCGACGTCATCGAAGGCTCCCACATGAAGATTTTTGAGCGTGAGGAAGACGAGAAAGGACTGCTTGAAGGGTCGAGGATGATCAAGCACGACGGCAAGTATTACCTCCTGATGATATCCCACGTCTACGCACCTGGGAAATACCGTCGTGAGGTGTGCTACAGGGCAGACGACATTCATGGTCCATACGAGAAGAATGTCATCCTTCAGTCTGATTTCGGTGGCTTCTCCCATGAGGCGCAAGGTACCATCGTCGACAGTCAGAACGGCGACTGGTATGGTGTCATCTTCCAAGACCGTGGCGGGGTGGGACGTGTGCTCACCGTCATGCCATGCCATTGGATAGACGGATGGCCTATGCTGGGCGACCGCCAGGGGAAAGTGCCCTCCAGAATGAAGAAACCCGTGGCATGCGAGCCCTCCGCACCCTTGGTGAGGAGTGATGAATTTGATAGCCCTACGCTTGGCCTTTACTGGCAGTGGAATCATAACCCCGTGAATGAGGCCTGGTCGCTCGCCGAGCGCCCCGGGGCGCTGAGGCTGAAGACCAGTAGGGTGGTGCCCAACCTCTATCTGGCACCCAATACCCTCACCCAACGCATGGAGGGGCCGCAGTGCAGCGGTGCCGTTCAACTCGACCTCTCCCACATGCAGGACGGCGACTGCGCCGGGCTCGCAGCCTTCAACAGCGACAGTGGCGTGCTCACCATGAGGAAGAAAGGCCGCAACTACGTTCTGACCATGTCGGAACAGAAGGTTACCCTTGACGGCAGAAACAAACACGTGGAGAATGTGGAGGAGACAGTGGTGGAGACGGTGACGCTGAAGAGTCCGGTGGTGTGGCTCCGTGTCGACGGCGACTTCATGCCCAGGACCGACATGGCTAACTTCTACTACAGCATCGATGGTAAGGAATGGCTGAGTATCGGCAAGTCCTACAAGATGCGGTTCGACTGGCAGCGCTTCTTCATGGGCACCAAGTTCGGCATCTTCAATTACGCCACGAAGAAAATGGGCGGTTATGTGGATGTGCTGAAGTTTGAGTATAAGAACAAGTGATATTCCATCTTCAATAAGCATATACATCATGAAAGCACTCCTTGCTATCGATTCGTTCAAGGGCTGTGTGTCGTCACTGCAAGCCAATAGGGCTGCCGCCGATGGGGTGGTGGCCAGTGGCTGTGGCGCCGATACGCTGACCGTGCCTGTGAGCGACGGAGGAGAAGGGTGGATTGAGGCGTTCCGGGAGGCAATGGGTGGCCACTTGGTGGAAGTGGATACTTTCGACCCGATGATGAGGCGAATCAAGGCTTGTTACCTGATGCTCAACGATACCGCAGTGGTGGAGATTGCCCAGGCGAGCGGTCTTACTCTCTTGAAAAAAGAAGAGCGCAACCCGCTGCGTGCTACCAGTTATGGCACTGGTATCCTTGTAGCCGATGCCATCAAGAAAGGTGCACGCCGACTCATCGTCGGTTTGGGAGGCAGTGCCACGAGCGATGTGGGGATAGGGATGCTGAAGGCTGTCGTCGATGTACTCGCTCCCCAACAACGCTGGGATGATATCGCTTTGCTGCACGACCTCGACGTCACGATAGCCTGCGATGTGAACAACCCCCTTTGTGGTCCAATGGGGGCGGCTCATGTCTTCGGCCCGCAGAAGGGTGCCACTCCTGAGATGGTGGCGGTTCTTGATGAGCGTGCCCACCGCTTCGCCCTTCACTCTTCAAAACATTTCGGATTCGACCGCAGCGAGACGCCTGGCGCTGGTGCCGCCGGCGGACTGGGCTATGCCTTCATGCAGTATTTTGGTGCGAGACAGCAGTCGGGCATCGACCTATTGCTCGACACTATCCGTTTCGACGACATGCTCGAGGCTGCTGATGTGGTGGTTACCGGTGAGGGCGCTTCCGATGCGCAGACACTGATGGGGAAGTTGCCTGTGGGTATCCTCCGCAGATGTCAGAGGCATGGAGTGCCCGTTGCCCTTATTGCCGGACAGGTGAAAGACCGCCAGCAACTGCTCGATGCCGGCTTCTCCATGGTGAGGTGTATCAATCCCGAAAGTGCCGACATGCATGACGCCATGAAGCCTGTGGTGGCACTGGGCAGGATCAAGCAAACGGTCATGGATATCACAAGAGCCATGTTGTCTAACCCTTCAATCCCTCCATCGCATGCGCACGCTTGAATCGTTTGAAAAGCCCTTCTTCCCATCCTTGCTTCAAGTGATGGGGAAGTTGATGTTCGTGGTGTTGACATGGGCATCCATGTTGGCATGCTCTGGTTCCGATGAACTCCTGGATGATATTGACGACCCGTCGAAGGTGCCGCTCGACAAACCCTTGCGCGTGTTGGTACTGGGCAACAGTTTCTCTGTAGACGGCCTGGCATACCTCGACGAGTTGGCAAGGGCTGCCAACATCAACCTTTCGCAGTTTGGTATCTACAATGGCATGATTAATGGTGGCGGACTGACGGATTGGATAGCCGTCTACCAGAAGGGCTCCTCTTACTCTTTCTCCCGGGCTTCCGGAAAACTTGGCATGAAAGATCATGGGGCTTTGAAGGATGTGCTCAGTCAGAACTGGGATATCGTTGTGCTGATGCAGGCGAGCGACAAGTCCTATCAATGGGAGAACTTCGAGTCTGCCCTGCCCACCATGATAGAAATCGTGCGAAACCACTGCACCAATCCTGACCTGAAACTCGCCTATGCCATCCCCTGGGGGCATACCGTGTCCTCCACCCCCAGGGAGATAGAAGGCAATGTAGCCTGCGCTAGGCGACTCGCCGAAGAATATGGCATCGACCTGGTCATCCCCGTGGGGGTGGCGGTTCAGAACGCCCGTCAGACTCGGCTCAACAACGACACGTATCTCACGCGCGACAACTGGCACCTATGCTATGGGGTGGGGAGGTATGTTGCTGCTTGCACATGGTATGCCGCACTGCTTACCCCGAGGACAGGACTGCCGGTGGTGGGGAATACCGCTCTCCATCCCCTTTCGAGCAGTGAGTGCGGAAGCAAAGGAGCCGTTGCCGTCGACGAGTCCAACAGGCTGTTGTGCCAGCAGTGTGCTTTCCTGGCCGTAAGCCATCCTTATGAGGTGTCGCAAATCCCCGAGTGAGGCACCTAAAAGCCGATTTTATCAACAAACTTGCTCGTATCTTGTTTTTTTTGAGTATTTTTGCAGCCAAAATGCTCAAAAGTCAGAAAATGGACATTATTAAAACAGATATAGAAGGCGTCGTCGTGTTGAAACCGCGTGTTTTCGAGGACGACAGAGGTTATTTTTTCGAGTCGTATTCTAAAAGAGAATTCGACAAGATGGTTAGGACGGTGGATTTTGTGCAAGACAACCAGAGCAAGTCGAGTTATGGCGTGCTTCGTGGGTTGCACTATCAGAAATGGCCTTTTTGCCAGAGTAAACTCGTGAGGGTGATAAAGGGCAAAGTGCTCGACGTGGCAGTGGACATCAGGAAAAACTCTCCCACTTTTGGGAAGAGCGTCGCCGTGGAACTCTCTGACGAGAACCGTCTGATGCTCTTCATCCCCAGGGGGTTCGCCCATGGTTTCAGCGTGCTCTCCGAAGAAGCCGTCTTCCAATACAAGTGCGATGAATTCTATCATCCTGAGAGTGAGGGTGGTATAGCATGGAATGACCCTGCGCTCAATATCGACTGGAAATTGCCTGCCGATAGCATCATCCTGTCGGAGAAAGACAAGGCCAACCCCTTGTTGGGTGATTCGCATACGCCATTCGACTACAATATCGACCTTTATCAATAATTCATTTAATATTTCATGGCATTTGCCAGACAATTCTAACTGATTAAATATGAATATAGCAGTAGTAGGTACGGGATATGTGGGTCTCGTCAGTGGTGCTTGCTTTGCCGACATGGGAGTTCATGTGACTTGTGTCGACATCGACGAGCGGAAAATCGATAACTTGAAAAATGGAGTAGTGCCCATCTACGAGCCAGGACTCGACGTTATGGTACGCCGCAATGTGGAAGCAGGACGCCTGAAGTTCACTACCAGTCTGAAAGACGTTATAGATGAGGTGTCCATCGTGTTCAGCGCTGTGGGAACCCCTCCCGACGAGGATGGCTCTGCCGACTTGAAATATGTGGTCAATGTGGCGAGGGAGTTCGGACAGCATATCAAGCGCTATACGGTGCTTGTCACCAAGTCAACCGTTCCCGTGGGAACGGCGAAGAAGGTCAAGGCTGTGATTCAGGAAGAGTTGGAAAAGAGAGGCGCCGACATCCCCTTCGACGTGGCTTCCAATCCCGAGTTCCTCAAAGAAGGAGCCGCCATCAAGGATTTCACCAGTCCCGACAGGGTGATTGTCGGTGTGGAGTCGGAGAGGGCACGTTCGCTCATGACGCGTCTCTACCGTCCGCTCATGCTCAACAACTTCAGGGTGATTTTCACTGATATCCCCTCGGCAGAGATGATAAAGTATGCAGCCAACTCCATGTTGGCCACACGTATCAGTTTCATGAACGACATCGCCAATCTCTGCGAGATTGTAGGGGCCGACGTGGAGATGGTGCGTCAGGGTATCGGTGCCGACACGCGCATCGGCAGGAAATTCCTTTACCCTGGTTGTGGCTACGGAGGAAGTTGTTTCCCCAAGGATGTGAAGGCGCTCATCAAGACTGCCGAGAAGAACGGTTATGACATGCAGGTGCTCAAGGCCGTGGAAGACGTGAACGAGCGCCAGAAAAAGGTGGTGTTCGGCAAACTGAAGACATATTACAAGGGCGACCTGAAAGGGAAGACCATCGCTGTGTGGGGACTGGCGTTCAAGCCTGATACCGACGACATGCGTGAGGCTACCTCATTGGTTACCATCCAGTTGCTGCTCGATGCAGGGTGCCGTGTGCGGGTCTTCGACCCCGTTGCCATGGAGGAGTGCAAGCGCAGGATTGGCGACAAGGTGGAGTATGCCAAGGATATGTATGATGCCGTTCTTGATGCCGATGCCATGTTGCTGCTCACGGAATGGAAACAATTCCGTCTTCCGAGTTGGGGCGTGATGAAGAAGACCATGAAGAACGCCCTGGTTATCGACGGTCGCAATATCTACGACAAAGAAGAACTCGAAGAATACGGCTTCGAGTATCACTGTATAGGAAAATAATTTCGGCCAGGCAGATTGACAATTGCTGCTTAGTGGCGAGTACCGGCCGAATTTGAAATGTCGTGCAAGTTTTGAGTAAGATTATTTGCTCTTGACTTGCACGACATTTTGTAATCTACAAATTCAATTTTCAATCTTCAATTTTCAATCTTCAATTTTCAATCTTCAATTTTCAATCTTCAATTTTCAATCTTCATTCTTCAATTTTCAATCTTCAATTTTATTCCACCGTTACGCTCTTGGCCAGATTGCGGGGCTGGTCTACATTCAGACCCTTCACTACTGCTACATGATAGGCAATCAGTTGCAAGGGGATGACGGAGAGCAATGGTGCCAGTGTGCCCAGTGTTTCGGGTATTTCTATGACAAATGAAGAGAGGCGTTTCACCTCTTGGTCGCCTTCAGTGACAATGGAGATGATTCTTCCGTTGCGGGCAATCACTTCCTGGATATTGCTGATGACTTTCTTGTAAAGGCGATGGTGGGTAGCCACGAAAATCACGGGCATGTTCTCGTCGACCAGTGCGATGGGACCGTGCTTCATCTCGGCGGCGGGATACCCCTCGGCATGTATGTAACTGATTTCCTTCAGTTTCAAGGCACCCTCCATGGCAACGGGGTAGTTCATTCCCCTACCCATATAGAGGGTGTTGCGGGCGTAGGTGAGCGTGCGGGCGATGTCGCGGATATGGTCGTTCTGGGCGAGGATGCGCTCTATCTTCTCTGGAATGTGCGACAATTCCTCGATATTCTCCTCGTATTGACTCTGGTCAAGGGTTCCACGCTCATGGCCCAGTGCCAGGGCAAACAGCGTGAGCACCGTCACCTGTCCGGTAAACGCCTTCGTCGATGCCACGCCAATCTCCGGACCTACGTGGATGTAGATTCCCGTGTCGGAAGCCCTGGCGATGCTCGACCCAACGGAGTTGACAATACCGAAGCACAGCGCTCCGTTAGCCTTTGCCAGGTTGAAGGCCGCCAGTGTGTCGGCTGTCTCGCCGCTCTGCGAGATGGCTATCACGATGTCGTCGGGATGGATGACGGGGTTGCGGTAGCGGAACTCACTGGCATATTCCACCTGTACGGGTATCTTGCAGAACTCCTCTATCAACTGTTTGCCGATGAGTCCGGCGTGCCATGATGTGCCGCATGCCACGATGATGAATCTGTTAGCCTTCATCAGTTGCTCTTTGTGAAGGTTGATGGCGCTGAGCACGATTTTCTTCTCTGCCGGTAGCAGGCGGCCACGCATGCAGTCGGCGATGCAGCGGGGCTGTTCGAAGATTTCCTTCAGCATATAGTGAGGATAACCACCCTTCTCCAGTTTGTCGAGGTCGATGTCCACGTCGTGAACGTTGGGAGCCACTACCTCGCGAGAGTTGGACAGGTTCTTGATGGTTATCGATTCCCCACATCTTATTTCTGCCACCTCTTCGTCGTTGAGATAGACGATGTGCTTGGTGTAGCCGATGATGGGCAACGCATCCGACGCGAGGAAAAACTCGGATTGGTTCTCGCCGATGCCTACTACCAGCGGACTGCTCTTACGCGCGCAGATGATGACATCGGGATGCTCGCGGTCGAGAACGGCGATGGCGTATGCGCCAACCACCCGACGGAGGGCGTAAAGCACTGCCAGCCCAAGGTCGAGATGGAAACGCTGTTGCACGAACTCTATGAGTTGCACGAGCACTTCGGTGTCGGTGCTGCTCTTGAAGTGGTAGCCCTTGCCCAGCAAATACTCCTTGATGTTGGCGTAGTTCTCGATGATGCCATTATGGACGAGTGCGAGTCGACCGCTCTCCGAGAGATGGGGATGGGCGTTCACCGAGGATGGCTCTCCATGGGTTGCCCAACGTGTATGGGCAATACCGATATGTCCAGAGGTGTCGTGCGAAGCGACATACTCTTCCAGATTCGACACTTTCCCTTTCTCTTTATATACATTGAGATGTGACGACGCATCTATCAGCGCCACTCCGGCGGAGTCATATCCCCGGTATTCCAGTCGTTTCAGGCCGGCTATCAGCACGGGGTATGCATCGCGTGTACCTATATATCCTACTATTCCACACATATATATTAATGTATTCAAGTTTAACTTATGGAAGGGGTGTTAATGGATTCCCATCCTGCTGAGTTGAGTGATAATACATTTCATAAACACACGATATTGTTGAATTATTGTTTTAAAGACCAAAAAAAATCTACTTTTTGTTGCAATGTGTCAATCTGTGCTAAAAATGACCAAAAAATAAACAAATGTCAACTAAATGTCCTATTTTTGCAGTTGCAATTGATGATTGGTCACTTCGACGTGATGTGGGAAATCCATTGTGGCTTGTTTCGTTGAAGTGCTTTTGTAGTGAAAAATGAAGAATTTGTAGAACTCAAATACTATTGTTATGAAAAAGATGTTAGGTTTCTCTCTTCTTCTCACCCTTCTCCTGTTCGCTTCTTGTGGGAAAAGGTCGGCAGAGGAGATTTTCGAGGAACAGAAGAGTGGTGTGGTGCTTGTGCTCAATCGTTTCTATTACCAGGTGGTCATGCCTGGTGGAAAACGCTTGTTCTTCACAGGTATCGACAGCAATGGCAACCTCCAGGGATTTACCAGCGATGAGCAGGAGGCAAGGCGTAATGCACAGATGCTCAACGGGACGGGCTTCTTCGTCAGCGACGATGGTAAGTTTGTCACCAACAGGCATGTAGCCCTCACCGACATCGACCAGGACCAGTTGCGTGCCAATCTCGCCAACATCCTCAGGGCCACGCTGATGCAGTGTGCGGTAACTGCTCGTCAGGTATTGTCGAAATACAACATGCTCGAAGCCCAGAAGGCGCAGTTCATGGAGTATGATTTCTTCGGGAATGTGATTGCCGGCGATGAGGCGCAATTGTCGCAAATCATTGCTGAGCAAAACAGACTCAAGCAAGTCTACGAGCAGTTGTCGGAGACAGCGCGGGGCATTCAAACCACTAACTTGAACAACATCCAGGTGAGTCCGGTGTGTGAGATAGGCATCTCGTATGATGGGGAGAAGGTGAATAGCCCAGCCGACTTCCTGGTGAAGAACCCCTGCAAGATTATCAAGGTTTCCGATAAGGAGAATGCCGACCTCGCGTTGCTGCAGTTGGATAGCAAGAAAACTCCAAAAGATGCTTACGTATATCAGTTTGCCGGAAAGGGTAATAAGGCCTATTTCAATGGCGACGACAGCGAGGCGAAACTCAAGATCGACCAGCAACTCTATATGATAGGCTACAATGCCGGTCTTGCGCTGGCGAGCACCCAGAAGGGCATCAGTGTGCAGATGACCAGCGGTCGGGTGACTCAGACGCCCGATGGTGAGCGGGTGACCTATAGCATCCCCACTGTGCAGGGTTCGAGTGGCAGTCCTATCGTTGATGAAAAAGGTAATGTGGTGGCGGTGAATTTCGCCAAACTCGCAGGAAGCGACAATTTCAATTTCGGTATCCCGTTGGAGCAAATCCGGGAATTCCTGAAGTGATGCCTTATCCCCTTTACCATTTTTCCATAAAGACGATAATTAACGATAACGGGCTGTCCTTTTGGGCAGCCCGTTAGATATATGTTCTCTTTGTCTACTTTCTTTCTACTTCCAGGATATTAAAGCAGTTTGATGCGGTATCCTACTGTCAGCATGAAAACATTCTCTTTGGCATCGCGCAGCGCGCGTTTACCTGCTTCCGAATCACTTTTCCTCAGGCGGCTGATGGGGAAGCAATAATAACCTTCGATATTCAGTTTGTCGAGTTCATAACCAAAGCCACCGATAACGTGACAGGCACGACGACGGAGACTGCCCTTGATGTCGGTCGACTTGCCGTCGAGTGTACACGATGCGTTGATGTGTACGCCAAACTTGAATCCAAGATACATATTCAGTCGGCGGGTAGGGTAGTAGCGCAGTTTGTAAATGGTGTTGATGTAGTCCATATTGTAGTTGTATGGACCTCTTTCCCTGTGGCCTATCACTTCTCCCTCAGTATTGGTAATGGCCAGTTCCTCGTCGGTGAGGAAGTTGGCCCATGCGTCACGCGTACCTTCCCTGGAGTAGTTCAGTTCGAAACTCATACCGAAGTGGTTGCAGAAGTAGGTCTGTATGAAACCGCCGATGACAGGACCGAACTTATAACTGCCATCGTATTCGGTCATATTCGATGCTGCCACACCGACGGTGGGTCCGAAGACGATGTCGAATGGGTCGTGGTAACGGTTCTCGTCACGCCATTCCTGGGCGTGGAGCATACCGAACGACGCTGCCAATAACAGGCTGATAATGATTCTTTTCATGTCAGAAGATTTTGCGCGTGGCGTCATGTCACACGAAATTTTTTGCAAAGATACTGCAAACAAAGTAAAAAAAAAAGTATTTATCCGTTTTTTTTCATCTTCGCTTACGAGTTAAAAGAAAGATGAAAGGAAGTTGACAATGGGCTTCGCCCGATTGAATATGGAAAATGAAAGATTGTAAAAATACTAATGTTTTCGACTTTCACTGTCTTTGTCGTTCGTGACGAAGTTTCTTGCGATAGGCGACGAAAACAAAAACTATGTATTTTGTTTTGCATTACGCTCACTTAATCGTACCTTTGCCATGCGTTAGTATAAGTCCTTGGAAAATGACATTGACAAGGACTGTTGATTTATGCAGGCAATGATTAGGTTTGTTGATTTGGAGAAACGGATGCAGATGCATGGCGAGGAGATTCGTCACGCCGTGGAGGATGTGGTGAACTCGGGCTGGTATCTGCTCGGAAATGAACTCAGGCTGTTTGAGGAGGCATACGCCCAGTATGTGGGTACTCGGTTTTGTATCGGTGTGGGCAATGGGCTCGACGCCCTCACCCTCATCTATCGTGCATATATCGAGATGGGACTTCTGCATCCCGGTGATGAGGTCATCGTGCCCGCCAATACCTATATCGCGTCCATCCTCGCCATTTCCGAAAACGGGTTGGTTCCCCGTCTGGTGGAGCCCTCGCCGGAAACCTTTCAGATTGACGACAAGAAAATCGAGGAGTGCATCACCGACAAAACCAAATCCATCCTCCTCGTCCATCTCTACGGCAGGTGTGCCTATACCGATAGGGTTAGTGCGCTGACGAGGAAATACGGACTGCTGCTCGTCGAGGACAACGCCCAGGCCCATGGTTGCCGCTTCGGTACCCAACTCACAGGTTCACTGGGACAGGCTGCCGGACACAGTTTCTATCCTACGAAGAATCTCGGAGCCCTGGGTGATGCCGGGGCTGTCACTACCAATGACCAGGCTTTGGCCGACTGCCTGATAATGTTGCGCAACTATGGTTCCTCGCGGAAATATGTTTTCGACTGCAAGGGACGAAACAGCCGCATGGACGAGATACAGGCTGCTGTGCTAAGGGTGCGGCTGAGGTACCTTGATGAGGACAACCGCAGGAGGCGTGACATCGCCGAATACTACCATCGCCATATCCACAACCCATATGTCACTCTGCCTTTATCTGCTTCTGGGGAAGATAATGTGTGGCATCAGTATCCGTTGCTGTGCGAGGACCGCGACCGCCTGCAAGACTATCTGGCACAGCAGGGCATAGAAACCCAGGTGCATTACCCCATCCCTCCCCATCAACAGAAGTGCTATGCCGAGTGGGCACATTGTTCTCTACCCGTAACAGAATATATCCACCAGCATGAGTTGAGCCTTCCCATCGGTCCGGAACTGACAAACGACGAAATTGCCGCCGTAGCAGAGGCTATATCGGGTTTTAAACTAATTTAACAAAAGAGAGACGAAAATAGTCTTCGGTGAAGTAGGGGCGTTATCGAAAAAAGCAGTACCTTCGCAGCCTTATATTAACGACTGATTGGTAAAATGATTATCACGTTCATCCATAATACCCTTTTTAGCAACAGGCACTGGCGGTTTTTCCTGCTTGTGCTTGTTACGATGTTGCTGCCATTTCGGGGATGGACTCAACAATACGCAGGTTTCATCGACGATGTGAGAAACGGCACTTCCGATTCGTTGATGAACATCAATGGCGTGGAATATTACCTGTTGTTTGAGGATTACGAAAACGTGCATTTCCTCTCCCTGCTGTCGGAGAAAAGGGAGGTGCTTGTGCTCGGACCCGCCACACCGTCGGATACGCTCTATCAGGAGGGCGAGTTGTGTGTGCGGCTCGGGATAGAGGACATCAGGAAACGGCTGTCGGAAATGGAGAACCACGACATGATAGTGGAGAACAAGTTTCCTGACCTCTTTACAAGATGTGAGTCGGTGTCGCCCTGCAATTTCAAGGCTTGCGACACCAACAACTTCGGATACAAGATTGTGGTGGATTTCCCTTCAGCAGAAGGGGCACAGTGGGACTTCCTCCGTTTCTGGCTCATCAACTACATCGACAATTTCACCAACCTCGACATGCTGTATTACGACGATGTGTATCTTCAGCAAAACATCAGTCAGAACACACTGCCCACAGCGGTGCTGAAGCGTGAACACCCCGAGGCTTTCGAGATTGAGGACATCATGGATGGACAGGCCATTGTTGATCATTTCCGCGACATCTACATGCGACAGGTGTATTATCTGAAGAATATGGACTTCTCGTTCCCTATGTGTTACCTGCGTATCTTCATCACACCGCGTTTTGTCAGCAAACGGTACATCACCTTCTTTATTTCCACCAACTATTATTCTTATGGTGCCCACGACTTGCCCCTCGAGAGGTATATCACTTTCGACATGCAGAAACAGGAGGTTGTCAACAACGTTAACTTCTTCAAGCCTGGAGTCTTGGGTGAGGTAAGGAACATCTTGGCAGGTGTCGTGGCGGAGAAAGGCAATGACATCGAGGACAACGATTTACCGCAAGTCTCGGTCTTCGGCAACAATCTGATTTTCAGTTTCCAACCCTACCAAATCGGTTCCTACTCCGACGGCATCTCCCACTTTGTCATCGACAAGGAGAGGCTGAAGAGGTATATACAGAAGGGAAAAATGTGGTAAAACGAATCATGGGGACGGAGTTTTTGATTCGTTTTTTGAATCCTAATAGGGGAAGGGTATGCCTTGCGTAAGCCACTTATTTTATTTCGTAGCGTATCGTGCCTTTCAAGGCTTGCGACTTGATGGTCAGGGTGATGCGGTACATCTTTTCGCCCCAAATGCCTTTCAGAAGTGGGTCGAGGAGGGGGGAGATGTCTTCGTAGTCGGCGCTGACAGCGGAAGAGGGGAAGGTGATGCGGTGGCTGCCCAACGACACGACTCCATCGCCGATGACTGGTAGGGTGGTGGTCATCAGATGGATAGACGAAGGGGCTGAATATGCCGACAACTCATAACTCTCGGCGACGGTGACACCACGGGAGCGGTGGATGCCCACCGTGCGTTGCCATTTCTTCACTTGAGCCTCAGCAGGGTATGCACCAGAGATATCCATGCTCAATATGCCTTTTTTATATGTCACGCCACTGGCGGCAAACGACTTGCCGGCAGACTGGTCGCAGCCGTTGATACGGGGAAGGTTGTGGTAGCACGACTGCATGGTCCAGATATCGTAGCGCGACGCGCCGAAGGTCTTTGCCGTATACTCGCCCACACCGGGGTCGATGAGCAAGGGCTCGCCATCGGCATAGACGATGAAACTGCCTACATCGTTGTGGTTGTGGCTCTCATCGTTATGCCCGCCTTTCATCGCCAAATAGAGACTACCATGGCCACGGGTAGCCATGACCTGCAGATTGGGGAACCACACATCGGGGAGCAATGGCTCCTGCGCACGTTGTTGCCCGAACTCATCGTAGTGGGAGAGGAAAAGCAGTTCCCTGCCAAGGGTGGGGAAGTTGCCCGACTTGGAATAGGCCGCTGCGGCGCTGGCATCGCCCTGCCAGAGGTATTTGGCAAACGCCTTCATCGTATCATCGTGGAGATAGATACCGAAGGGATAGAGGACGTTGACATGAAACAACGACTTGTTGTCATGGGAGTCGGCAAAATTGGTGCAATAGCCGTTCTGGATGTAGGTCTTGTAGGCATAACTGCCCATCGCCTGCAGTTTGGGATAGTTGCTGATGTCGATGCTGCCGCCACTCGCCAGGGAGAGCAAGTGCAGGGCGTCGAAGAGCGATGCTGCCGCCCTTTCCCAGTAGCCGGGACCTTCGTCGCATCCTCCGTCGTCGGGATACGACGAGATGAAGGTGTCGAGCGACTGGAGAATGTCACGGATGGCAGCGAGTTGACGGGTGCGGTCTGACTCACAGAAGAGCACGCAGGTCAGCCAGTTGCTGCAAATCCAGGGGTTCCAGTTCATGCCGGCACGTTTCCACCAATAGTCGGTGGAGAGGGCAGGTTGGAGGATGCGCCGGGAAATCTCTTCGCGTGCCCGCTGACGGATGATGGGGGAGCGTGCGTCGAGACTGTCGGAGAGGACGAAGGTGGTCCATGCTATCAGACTGGCAGTCTCGGCATTGAAGAGGTCTACGGTCTGGTCGGCAGGGGTGGGGTAGGGCGTGGCATAGTGTGCAGGGATGCCCCACCAGGTCTCCTCGAGATGGCTCCACAGACCATCGACTATCATGTCGAGGAATCGTCCCTTGCCCTCTGCCAATTCCGCCATCACGAGTTCTGCCAATATCGTCCGCTTGGCGAAACAGGCCGACTCGTAGCGCACACGGTTGCCCGTGGTCTTGTAGTCGGCGAAAAGCGAGACGGGAAGGGTTGGCCAGGGTTGGCCAAGGTGGCGTTCTCCCAAGGCGATGTAACTCTCGCACATGGCCTCGGGGAGCGTGGCACGCCATGACGGAGAGGACGCAAGGGGAAGCGGGGAGAACTGGAGCGGCGCCACAATGCCGTCAAGTACCGCGTCGGAGCAGCGCGATGCCAAAATCCCCTCACCCTTGACGAGCGAAGGTAAAGTCAGGCATAAGCCGAGGCAGAGCAGGAGCCGACGGAGCATACTTGTTAGAGTTGGGTACGATGATTACTTCAGGTAGTCTTTCATCTCCTCTTTCCAGTTGATGGCATTGTCGAGGTCGATGAAGTTGTCGATGAACCAGTCGCCACGCTCACGCACCATCTCCAGCCGCACTTTGGTAATGCTGCCGCAGTTGTGGAGATTGAACTCCACGATGGCTTTGTCGCCCTTTTCTTCCACCAAATTGAAGTCACTGGCGGAGAGATCTTGGGAATCCTGGCCCATTACCCAATAGTCGGCATCGAAGAATCCGATTTCATCGGGGTTGTTGGTGGAATCGAAGTCAACGACCTTGGCTACGAGGCCTTTCCACTCGTCGGAACAGAAACGGTCGTCGAGGCCGTCATCGTCCATCGACTCGAAATCCTCGTCGTATTTCGCGTATTCCGCTGCTACTTCCTTGTAGATTTGCTCGACCCTGTGGAGCACATTGCCGTCGGATTTCGGAGTCACGGCAGAGGTGGAGGGCTTTGATTCTTGGCTCTCGGTTGTTTGACTTGATGTGTCGGATGACTTGGCACCACAGCCAGCCATCAACAATGCCACTAAAATGACCAAAATACTTTTTTCCATATCAATCATTTGTTTTGTTTTTTCCTTTCGCTAACGAATGTGGAGCAGTTTTTCAGCCCTTTCCTTCGCTAACGATTGTGATACTGTTTATTTGGGGCGAAATTAGCGAAAAAATGGCAAGATGCAAAATTTTTTCTCTTGTTTATGTGATTTTTCATCAAGTAGGCATATTTTGCCACATCCCCTCTTTACTGGGCCAACGTGGTGTGTGCAGGACTGTTGTCCGAACTCCAGAAATCATTGCAACATGAAAAGAGGAGTTATCCTATGATCTTCATGGCCTCGTGGAATGCACGGCGTGTGTAGGTGCCATTGCCAAGAAGTTTGGAAAAGTTGATGGCATTCGACTTCAGGCTTGAATAAGTCTCATCCGGCATATTGACCAGAAGGTCTTTCAGTTCACGTATGGAATGAATGGCTATGCCTATGCCGTGCTCCAGGATAAAGGGAGCCATTGCCGACTCCGCCCACACGATGACAGGGATGCCGGCACGCAAATAAAACGAGGTCTTGTGAGGATTGTTCACCAGAAGGTAGCGCCCCCATTCGCCGTCGCATTCGTCGAGCGAACTGCCGTCCCATACCAGTCCGAAATCTGCTTCGCATTGAGCGACGAAGTCATTAGGCGAAATCATGTTGTGGTTGTGGAGATGGGGATTGTTGTCGTGCGACTCGTCGAAGCCTTTGCCGTATGCCTCCAAAGTCCATGTGGTGGTCTCTTCTTCCAAATGGTAGAGGAATTCGTTGCGCCACCGGGCCAGGTTGCCGGCGAAGGCCACCTTGCACGGCTGATTCCTTTTTCGGATGGTATGCGAGGATTCTGTCTCTGTAAGATAGTCGAATATGCCGAGAGTGATGATGGATTGCTTGCACCCATTTGCCAACAGGTGCTCTTTCATGCGCTCATTATGCACGATGATGACGTCGGAGTTGGCCAGCCGGCGGTTCTCTTGCTCTATGGTGAGTTTGTGACGGCGGAACGCCCCAAGGTCGTGGACGATGGTGATGACTTTCGCTCCCTTGGCATGGGTGAGTCTGCATGCCGGAGTGAAGAACTTTTTCATCGGATACTGAAGGCAAAGCACGTCTCCTTTGTGAAGGGTGAACAATATCTTGCTTACGGCAATCAGCCTCAGGATGAAACGCATGATAGCATTGCCGCTGTTGTTATTGGGAGTGAGGTTCTTGTATCCCATGTCCCTGAACAGCACATCAATGTCTAACTTTGCTTTGTTGCGGCTTCTTATTTGTATGTAGTAGTTCATCTCCTTGTTGAATGGGGTGTGTTTGGATGAGAAAACCTTGTCGAACCTTCCCAGATTTCACGTATGGTGGGTTGTGCCGATTTCCCAAGTTTCTTGTAGTGGTAAAGGCATTATCGGAACGGGTTGGCTGATGTGGGGATTTCCATGCTAAGCACCTTCTCAAGGATAGGTGCCATGTCGTAATACTTGTATTCGGCCAGCCGGCCGCCAAAGATGACATGGGGCTCATTTTCCGACAATTGCCTGTATTGTTGGTAAAGACGGTTGTTGCGGTCATCGTTCACGGGATAATAAGGCTCCATGCCTGATTTCCACTCTGTGGAATATTCTCGGGAAATCACAGTGTGGGGAATGTCGTAGACGGCTTGCCCAAATGATTCGAAATGCTTGTGCTCGATGATACGGGTGTAGGGCACCGATGTGTCGGTGTAGTTAACCACGGCATTTCCCTGATAGTTGGGCATGTCCAAATCCTCTGTCTCAAATCTTACCGTACGGTATTCCAGGGCACCGTGGCAATAATTGAAATATTCGTCTATGCAGCCGGTGAAGACGATGTAGTGGCAGCGTGTGTCGATGCCAGGGCCCGTCAGGTGGTAGGTGCTGGACGCTGGGTCCCAGAAGCGGTGACAATGCAGAAAGTCGATGCCGGTAATGGTGTCGGCATCCTTCAGCATGATGTCTGTAAGGCGGTTGTAGCCTCCGATGGGGATGCCCTGGTATGTGTCGTTGAAATAGTTGTTGTCGAATACCATCCGCACTGGGAGACGGCGGATGATGAATGCAGGCAGTTCGGTGCATCGCCTCCCCCATTGCTTTTCTGAATAGCCTTTGATCAGGCGTTCGTAAATGTCGCGGCCTATGAGTAGCAAGGCTTGCTCTTCCAGGTTGCGTGGCTCTTCCACTCCGGCCTTGCGTATCGCTTCGCGTGCTTCCCTGCGCTGCTCGTCCAAGCGTCGCTGGGCTTCTTCCGGTGTCCGAACTCCCCACATCTGGTAGAAGGTGTTCATGTTGAACGGAAGATTGTACAACTTGCCTTCGAAACTGGCCAGGGGTGAGTTCGTATAGCGGTTGAATGGGGTGATGGCGTTGACGAAATCCCACACTTCTTTATTGCTCGTATGGAAAATGTGCGCGCCATATTTGTGCACATGAATGCCCCCGGCTTCTTGGCAATAGAGGTTGCCGCCAGTATGTTGCCGGCGGTCAAGCACAAGACATCGGCAACCTTTCTGCGACGCCTTGTATGCAAAGGCAGCCCCAAAAAGACCTGCTCCAACAATGATATAGTCGTATTCGTTTTTTATTGCTTCAGGAAGCATGTAGTTGGTTTTGCAAATTTGTTGCAAATATAACGAAAATATGTGGGATGTGTGCACTTTGTGGTTATTATTTGTTTCTGCATGGCCATTTGTGGATAAATATATTAGTCGACGAGTACTGCTTTTGTTGGTTGGTAACTTGATGTAGATGGGTGCAGGATTAAATTCCACTAAGTTTTTCATTATTTTCTCTCGCTTATTCTGCAATTTATGCAACAATTGTTTATCTTTGCACGGAATTCATGGAATTGGGCAGGGAAGAAAGAATACTTCTTTGAATAATTCCTCTCCACAGGAAACAACGGCCTGTTGGGGCAATTGACGACAAATGATATATTAATACAAATACAACGACAATGATTCTAACAACAACACCAACTATTGAAGGACATCCCATAAGGAATTATATTGGGGTGGTGAACAGTGAGACAATTATCGGCGCAAATTTCGTGAAGGATTTCAAGGCATCGCTCACCGACCTCTTCGGTGGACGGAGCGGTACGTATGAGAGAACGCTGAGAGAAGCCAAAGACACCGCACTGGCAGAGTTGCAGCAAAGGGCAATGGCCATGGGGGCAAATGGAATCGTAGGAATAGACTTCGATTATGAGACCATAGGAGCCAATGGGTCGATGCTGATGGTTTCGTGCAGCGGGACAGCGGTGCAATTTTAAGATAGAAAAGCGATTTCCGGGCTTCGCCCGATGGAAATCTCAGTATTTAATATTTTTTAAGAAATGATGGCGCAAGATTTCCATAACTTGATTGTTTAAGGAAGTACTATCATTTCTACGTAATACTTTATATAAACGGGCGCGGCGCCGGATGGCGACACGCCCGTTAGCCATTTTTGAGCGATGCTCAATCTTTATTTTTTCTCATACCTCTCCAATTTATCGGTGAAGTATGTTCTGAAGTCTGTCCAGCGGTAGTAAGGCCCTGTGACAGCGGGGAATGGCAGGCGCGCCTCGTTCTCGTTGAGGAGCACTTTGAGGAGGATGTCGCCGCTGCCCTCGGTGGGACGGTAGAATATCAGTTGGATGTTGCACGCCATGGGGAAGATTTTGTAGCATGCCCAACCTTCGTCGTCAAGGTCTTCAAGGTCGAGGATAGACTTTCCGAAATCGTCGAGTTCGAGGAGGCATGCCAGGGGCATCACGCATACCTCGTGACCATAGCGGAGCGTAGCGCCGGGATGGGGCAGTTGGAGACAACTGTCGGCCTCGGCAATCATCACCCTGAGGAGGTTGCGCTGCGAATAGGGCGCGATGCCGTTGTTGAGCGGACTCGGTCCATAGTTGATATACCACCAGGCGTTGGTCTGGAGCCACATGTCATAGAGTTCTTCTTCGGTGAAAACATCGTAGAGGCTGATGTCGCGGCGGAGTTCCGAACTTTGGATGTTGGAAGCCAGTTTGAAGATATGGTAAGCCAGGTCTTGCGCGTTGACCTCGTGCTGCCAGTAGTTGTCGTCGTTGAACAGCGCTTTCATGATGCGGGTGTTGTTCTGGTGGCTGGCGCAGAATTCATCGTAGGTCTTCTCCACGCTTTCGGGGAAGACTTTCTTCTTCAACTCCTTGTCGTTGAAATTCATGTACCACATGTCGTGCTCGCTGGCATCGTGGCGTATCTGGAGGTCGGGGTTCACGCGGAGGAGGGCATGGAGGGCGTTCTCCATCGACAGGATGCAACGAATCACCACCGTACTCTTGGCATCGATGGTGGTCTTGCCCTCGAACACCTCAGGGAAACGCTCTATCATACGCCTGCCAATGGCTTGATGCTGTTCGGCACCGCGGAGCGTCAGTTCGCCATGGCGGAGATAGGCCTCGTCGCGCAGGAGGGCGACACGGCGCAGCACGTCCTTGCCATACGATGTGAGTTTGCCCAAGGAGTCGGCCCTTCCCAGAGCCTTGAAGGCCTTGTCGTAGTCGCTGTCATTGATGAGGTAGCGAGAGCCATGACGTCCGTAATGACTAATATAATAAGGTGTGTAGTTCTGGGGTGCCGGTGTGAGCGATTCTTGCAGCGGCCCGGGGTAGGCATAATAGTTGCTGCCCGAACGGAAAATGTTTTCCTTGATTTCTTGCCTGGGCAACTGAGCGAATGTCAGTGAGACGAATAAGAAGATAAATGATGTAATGAGGAGTTTTTTCATATGGCAATAGGGTTGCGGTGTGTAGGAAAATGGTGGGGACGTAACTGAAAGGTACAAAAAAACCAGGATAAAATCCTGGTTCGATTGTAGGAACGATCGGGCTCGAACCGATGACCTCTTCAATGTGACTGAAGCGCTCTAAACCAACTGAGCTACGCTCCTATTTCTAATTACGGATGCAAAAGTAGCAAAAAAAATTGATATGGCAAATTTTTCGGGCGTTTTTTTCCAGGTGTCGTGAAAAATTGGCAAGATGCGGGGCTTGTGACTATCCTCCAACTACCAGCCATCGAAGAGTTCAAAGCCCAGTTTGCATCCGAAACTGTCGTATTGGCCTTTCTTGAACGAGACGAAACACCCCATGGAGAAGAGACGGTTGGTAAACCCATAACCCAGTTCGATGTAGTTGTTGATCTTGTTGGCTTTCAGTGTGCTCAGATAGAAGCGCTCCTTCTCGATGGCATATCCTATGACGGGGACCCATGACAACAGCAGCATGGGCGACTCGTAGGTGGCATTCATTCGCACATAGTATTTCGACGCATTGTAGTAGTTGCGGTGCAGCAACTCGAACTCGCCGCTCCACTCGTCGTTCCAACCGCCGGGGATGTTGTTCTCCCTGAAGTTGGTATAGTCGAGGAAGTAGACACCCGTAGTTCCTGTGGAATAGAACCCGCCTCCCAGGCGCATAGATATCGACCGCATACCGGGCAGGTCTTTCAGGTAGGAGCCGTCAAACTCCCACCTCTCATAATTCATGTGGTCTTTGCTCTGGCCCTGGAGGGTGCGTTCGTAGTCGATAGTGAAAATGGGGCCCTTCATACCTAGTGGCCTGAAGGTGAGTTCGGTGAGTATGGATGTGGAACGGTATTTTTGTGGCTTGTCGGTAAGCACGAACCCCTGGTTTTTCCATGGCGTCCAACGGTTTCTCAATATGCCCGCCTCGGCACTGAAGAGCGTGCAGAAGTCGTAGTGGACAAGGAAATGAAACTGCTGGTGATTGAAATACTGAAGGTTGAGTTGGTCCCAGTCAATGGAGTCGCCACGCTCTTCCTTCAGAATGTCGATGACTGTGGAATTGGTCATGGGGTTGCCGTCTTTGTAGGAAAACTTGATAATCCCATCGTGCTTCTTGTCAAACGTGTAGGCTATAGGGAGTTCATAGAACATTTGTCGGAGTTTGAAGGAATAACCCAACTTGGCGTTGAGGGAAATATCACTGTTGGTCCCCAGGCGGTAACTGCCGTTCATCTTCAGGCGGTAGGTGAGGCCACGATGGCCGGAATAGGAGAAATACAAAGGATTGAGGAGAGGGGAGATGCGGTAGACACCGCGGTCGTCGGTGCCAAACTTCCCCTTGATGCGGTGGAGGAGGTTCTCACCAAAGATGTCCCAAAGCACGTCTTTGGCAAAATCTTTCTTGCGCACGCGTGGAGGGGCGTTGCGGCGAACTTCCTGCACGGAGTCGTGGGCAGCCAGGATTCTCGACTCTACATCGGTAAGCGTGTCGGGGCGGTGCGATTCTACAAAGGCTCGTTCGATATCGGCATCGTCGAGGACCTCATAGCCGGTGGAATCGGGAAGAAAATACGTGGCACTGTAGTCGGCTTCGATACGGTTGCCCATAAACGAGAAGCGGGCATGCATATCGCTGGTTTTTGGCAAGAGCGAATACACCCCGTCGGTCCCCATTGTTATCTCGAGTTCAAATCGTATCAGGTCGAACTCTCCTTCAAGGCGGCAACTGTCGATACGGCCTGTCGCTACCTGCACGATGGCATGGCCCTTTAAGGTCTGGGTGTTGCGCATGCGCGGCCGAAAGGAGATGCGCGCTACGCTGTCGGAAAGGTATGCCACGTCGTATTTGTAATAGCGGCGATTGAGCCGATGAAAAGGCGACAGGATATCGTTGTGGATGATGGTGGGCTTGTAGATTTGTGGGGTGAGGTAATCCTGGAGATTGGGAAGGACGGAGTGGCGGCGCCGTATGGTGCTCACCTTGGCAATGTTGACCGATTCATCCTCGCGCTTTTCATGGAAGGTCTGGCGGTCGAACTGCTCGCCGAAAAATGTCCTGTTGTCGCCTTTGGCAATGTTGTAGAGCCGTGGGATGCAAAACATCAGCGGGTTGCGCTGGTTGGTGGTAATCATATACTTGAAATAGGAGAGCGAGGTGGTGCCTTCGATGCTATCGCTTACCGTCAGGCTGTAGTCATACACGCGGCTGATGACAAGAAGGTCCTTCTTGTCGTTACCATCTGCCATGATTACACATGGCATGATGAGCATGAGCGTGATGAGGATAAAGCGATATGATGCACGAAACATTTCGCAAAAATACAGCAAACTGACTAAAAAGCCAAACCGAGCCATGACAAAAATCTACACATGTCTGATTTTGCTTACAAAAAACGCTCCCCCTTCGATGAAAAGGGGGAGCGTGGTATGTGACGGATAACGGATAGACTATCCGAGATACTTCATCAAGATCTTGGCGTTGCCGCTGTCGCGGAGTTTGGCAATGCTCTTCTCGCGAATCTGGCGAACACGTTCGCGGGTGAGACCCAGACGGTCGCCGATTTCTTCCAGACCCTTTTCGGGCTGCCCTATGCCAAAGCACTCGCGGATGATGGTAATCTCACGGTCTTTGAGCACCTTGTTGAGCACGGAATCGAGTTCAAGGGCCATCGACTCGTGGTCGACATAACGGTCGGTGCGGCTGTCGTCGCCACTTGGCATCACATCGAGCATGCAGTTGTCTTCGCCGTCCTGGAAAGGAGCGTCGATAGACACATGGTGGCCGTCGGCCATCAGGCTTTGAGCAATCTTCTCCTCGTCGACATTGGTGGCATCCGACAACTCGGAAACAGAGGGATGGCGCATGTTTTCTTGCTCAAACTTGTTGATCTCATGATTGATCTTGTTGAGCGAACCTACTTGGTTCAGGGGTAAGCGCACGATGCGGCTCTGTTCGGCAATTGCCTGAAGAATGCTTTGGCGAATCCACCATACGGCATAGGAAATGAATTTGAAGCCACGGGTTTCATCAAACTTCTGCGCGGCTTTTATCAAGCCAATGTTGCCCTCGTCGATAAGGTCGGTCAGCGTCAAACCCTGATGCTGGTATTGTTTGGCAACAGATACCACAAAACGAAGGTTGGCCGTAACCAACTTGTCTTTTGCACGCTCTCCTTCTGGACCTCCCTTTTTAATCTTCTGGGCCAATTCAATCTCCTCGTCGATCGAAATCAACGGAGCACGGCCAATCTCCACAAGGTATTTGTCTAAAGCCTCGCTGGAACGGTTGGTAATGCTCTTTACAATCTTTAATTGTCTCATTCTACCTTAAATTACTCTAACAGCTTGATTAACAAATCTTTAACTTTCAATCCTTTAATTCGCGCTGCAAAATTAATAAAAAAAGCAATACGTTGCTCTACGGGCAGTGAAAAATTTACTTAAAAAAAGTTAATCCAAACTGCTCATTTACTTGATTTTAAATAATTTGTGTCGCTCTTGTATCACAGCAAAAAATATGCCAAATCATTCATCCGGAACGATATGTATGCCCACATGGGTGGATGTGCCAAATTTTCCTTTCAGCAGGTTTTCGATGTTGAGGGCGTGGCGATGGGCCTGTTCGATGGACAGTTGCCTGGGCATGGAGACCTGCAGTTCGATGGCGGTAGATTGTCCTACCCGGCGGCTCAGCACTTGTTTCACTTCTGTCACCTCTGGTTCGGATAGTGCCAGTTGGGTGATTTCTGCCTCAATCTGGTCGGGAAGGCTGTGCTCAAGCAAATCTCTGACCGAGTCGGAGAGCAACAGCCATGAGATGCGCAGGATAAACACGCTCACCACCACAGAGGTGATAGGGTCGACGATGCGCCATTTCACACCGAAGAACATGGCTGCTGATATGCCAAGGAACGTGCCGATAGAGGAGAGGGCATCGCTGCGGTGGTGCCAGGCATTGCCATGGAGAATGCTCGATTTCGTTTCCTCGGCAACGGGAAGGGTGACGCGGTACAGCCATTCCTTCACAACTATGCTCACCAGGGCGGCGATGAGCGCTATCAGTCCGGGACGTTCCAACACTTCGCCACGGATAGCCCTGATGGCAAGGGTAACGCCATGATGGCATAGCCATAGTGCCAGGATACCTATCACCACGCCTACTGCCAGGGCGGTGAGGGTGCCCAGTTTGCCACGACCGTAGTCGTGGTGGGCATCACGGGGCGCACGGCCAATTCTGACGAAGAGCAGGACGATAAAGTCGGTGACCAGGTCGGACAACGAGTGTGCGGCGTCTGCCAACATGGCAGCCGAATGTCCTAAGATGGCGGCAGTGAATTTGAATGCCGTGAGGATGGTGTTGACGAGAACACCTTTCATGGTAACGGCATATATCCGGGAATCGTCACTTTTTGTGGGCATAACACTACTTACCTTACTTGTGAAAGTTGGGGCTCTTATAATCTCAGATTGCAAAAATACGACGGAAATTTCATTTGAGCAAATTTTTTTTATTCTTGTTGGCAATATCATGGATTATTATTTATACTTTTGCATTCGTAATTGGATAGTGGTATCGTGATAGGCAATATGTCTGCCATCTATCTTTAACGGCTAATTGAAATTGGAAATGTCTGGAAAAAAGAAAAACACGGGTAAAACCGCAAAGGTCAATGCGGAGGCAGCACCGGCTCCCCGCAAGAAAACTTCATGGAAAAGGGTGGTGCTGTTCACATGCGCGATAGTAGTGGTGGCTGCGCTGGCATGGATGGGGTTCATCTTGTTTGGCAACAATTACAAGAAGAATGCTACGGAGATGAAGGTCAACACGTTGGTTGCCCAGCGCCTGGCACTGGCCATGCTCAACGACTACCAGGAAAACTGGCTCCGGGTGGAGACAGAGAAACTCGGGAAGAACGAGAAGGGAGAATGGGTGTCGACCGATGACCCCAAGCAGTTGATAGCCTGGCGGCAGCAATACTTCAAGAACAACGGCGGCGAAAAGGCCTTGCAGCAACTGTTGCAGGAGATTGACGCCAACTTGGAGGACATGCGCCTCACGCCAGCCAAATACCGCGATACGAAAGACAACTTCCGACAGGCTGCCTCGGCAGTGAAGAAGTTGGCACAACTCACCGTCAGTCCGGGCGACTCCCTTATAGACATGTGTACGAACATGGGCAAGTTGTCCTCGGAGATAGACCAGGCACTCGAACCTACGGATTTCAATTTCTGGGTGACCCTCGATGAGGTGAAGGCCAAGACCGACCTCGTGGTCCAGGGCATCACCGACAAGGAGGTGGTAGAGGCGATGGAGAAGGCATCGAATGGCGAGCAGAACAATGCCGTCAACGTGCTCAAATACAAGAAGATGGGATTCACCGAGTTGCCGGGCGGGAATGGCGTGCTCTATCGGGAAGTCAAGGCGGGCAAAGGCCAGCATCCCAAGGACGATACCAAGTTGCTTGTGCACTATGAAGGGAAACTCATGGACGGCACGGTGTTCGACAGCAGTTACGATAGGGGGCAGCCGGCCTCGATGCGTCCGAGCCAGACCGTTCCCGGCTTCTGGCATTCGCTCGTGAAGATGAAGGAAGGAGCGAAATGGGAGGTATATATCCCTTATTCACAAGCCTACGGCAACAGGTCGGCAGGAGCGGTAAAGCCCTATTCCGACTTGTTCTTTACACTTGAAATCATTAAAATAGACGAATAGATGAGCGACTTCAGTAAGACCAAAGGCCATCTGGCCATTTTTTCAGCCAATGTGATTTTCGGACTTGGTGTGCCCGTCACCAAACTGTTGCTCGACGACTGGGTGACGCCGATGGGCTATATGGCATCGCGATGTGTGTTTGCTGCCCTTATCTTCTGGGTTATCGCGTGTTTCTTGCCCAAGGAGCATGTGGAGAAACGCGACCTGGTGGTCATCCTCCTGGGCGGATTGCTCGGCTTCGTGATTTCGCAGACCCTGACAGCCGAAGCCCTCGATTACACCACGCCGGTGTATTTCTCGCTGGTGGCTGCCCTCACGCCTGTGTCGGTGATGATTCTGGCTGCCATATTCCTGAAAGAGAAGATTACCAGCGTGAAGTTGTTGGGCGTGGCGCTCGGCATAGCAGGAGCATTGCTCATGCTCTATACATCGTGGACAAGCGGTACGGGGAAGAACGACTTGCTCGGCATCACGTTGGCAGTGCTCAGCGTGCTGACATGGGCTGTATACCTCATCATCACCCGCAAGATTTCCGCGAAGTATACGGCGGTGACACAGATGAAGTATTTCTTCCTCATCTCGGCGGTAGTGATGCTGCCCATTGTGCTGTTTACCGAACCTCAGCAGAAACTGTATTCCTCGGCATGGGAGTGGAGTGGGGTGATAGAGATGGCGTTCATCGTGTTGTTTGCCACGGTTCTGGGCTATTTCCTCATTCCCTACGCCATGAAATACCTGAAGGCCACCACGGTGAGCATCTATACCAATATCCAGCCGGTGGTGGCATCGTTTGTGGCTATCTCCATCGGTCAGGACATTTTTACTTGGGACAAGCCGCTGGCGGGCTTTTTAGTGCTTCTTGGCGCATATATCGTGACCATGCCCGAGAAGCAGGAGAAATAGTCTTGGCGTCTCTTACTTGATGACATCGTCGAAGAAGCGCCTCACCCATACGCTGTCCTTCGGTATGACTTCTGGGTGGATGATGGACACCAGGTCTTTCAGTACGGCATCGGGCGACACGGTGGCAGACTCCTCGAAGTCGATGATGCCTTGCCGGTATGTGATGCGAATGGGAGCCGACCCTTTCGGAGCCTGTTGGCAGAGTGCCCCGGCATCAGTGGCGAATGTCTCCGTGAAATACTCTTTTCCCAGTTCTTTCCATGATCCGTTCTCGTTGACAGCCAGACGTATGGGTGGTCTGGACCTCACTTCGAGAGTCGACACCTTGGCATCGTTGTAGTTCTGCTCTGTCTTGCCGAAGAAGTCGCTGCCGCCATCCTCCTTTCCTATAAGGATAGCGACGAGTTTTATCCATTCGGCCTGAGCCAGGGGATGGCTTTCGTAAGCACTGTAAATGGGGATGAGCGTGAGTCGGCTGTCACCGACCGACTTGTTGTTGAAAAACTGTGGCGTTGCCAGCACCACATCGGGAGAGAGGCGTTGGATGAGTGAAATGTCGGGCGACGTTTCCGTTCCGATGATTTCTATGCTGCCGTCTTCAATCCTTTTTCTTACCGTCTCTGTATGTTGCTCCCTTGTCCCCGTTATGCCTTTGATGATGTCGAGAGAATCCAGTCCGACGAAAAAGGACACTTGGCTGGCTGACGTGCACACGGCACTGCTAATGGGAACGCTCAGCCTGTGATAGCCCTCTGGGATGTCGGGATGGTGGGATGGCCGTACAAGGGCCAGCCTGAACGTATCGGCAGCCGTCCCGTCAGCCTGAGGGTTGACAATATCGACGAGGGGTGTGCCGTCGGAGAGGTAGGTCACTTTGAATCCCTTGGCATAGGCAGGTGTCATGTCGGTAATGGAGTCGAATACCGTGGTGGGTGGAAACTCAGGAATGGTGTAGGTGCTGTTTCCTTTCCTGCATGAGTAGAGCAGGGAAACACCCACGGCAATGATGAAGTACGGCAACAGGCATTCGGCTTTTCTCATGACTTTCAGAAATGGCGGTTGTTCACAATCACATAGATGATGACGGGGGCACCCAGCAGTGGCGTGACAGCATTGAGGGGTATCACGCCGTTCTCGCCAGGAAGATAGCAGATGAGGTTGCAGAGCAGTGCCACTGCAGCGCCTGTGAGGATAGTGGCAGGCAACAGCTGTCGGTGGTTCTCGGTGGTGAGGAGCATGCGGGCAATATGCGGCACGGCAAGGCCGATGAACGAAACCGGTCCGCAGAATGCCGTGGTGACGGCGGTGAGCAGTCCGGTGACGATAAGGAGCCAGTTGCGCACCCTCAGGGTGTTGATGCCCAGGTTTTCGGCATATTGCTCACCCAGGAGCAGGGCGTTGAGGGGTTTGATGAGCAGCAGTGAGGCTCCCAGGCACAACAGGATGGTGATGGAGAAGACGGGGATATGTGTCATCGGTACGCCTCCGAAATTTCCCATCCCCCACACGGCATAGGATTTCACGCCCTCTTCGGTGGCGAAGAAGTTGAGCAGAGAGATGACGGACGACGACACGAATCCTATCATCACGCCGATGATGAGTAGCATCACGTTGTTTCTCACCATCGTGGAGAAGAGGAAGATGAGCATTGTTACCGCCATGGCACCGATGAACGCACCAAGAATGACGGCCATGAAACCTGTGGCTTGGAACACTCCCGAGGTGATGGTGCCGCCCATGAGCAGCATCACCAGCGCTACGCCGAGGCTCGCCCCACCACTGATGCCGAAGATAGAAGGGCCTGCCAGTGGGTTCTTGAAAGCAGTCTGGAGCATCAGTCCGCTGACGGCGAGTGCTCCTCCGCACAGACAGGCGGTAATGGCTTGCGGCAGACGGGTTTCCATGACGATGTAGCGCCACGACTCTTTGGGCGACTCTCCTTGGAAGAGTATCGCCAGCACGTCGGCAGCGGGTATCTTAATGGAGCCAATCAGCAGGTTGAGCATGAACAGGATGGCAATGGCAATGGCCATCAGTATGCAGTATCTTATGCCTTTCATCTTCTTTCTTCAGTCTTCCACTGGCGTGTAGTATTTAGGTTGCCCTAATCCCATTTCGGGATGGAGAAGGCAGAGGTAGTCGCGGAGGAGGAAGTCGGGCCGGAATGGCACCTCCTCGAAATACTTCACCTTTTGTGTGTCTACATACCAGGTGTTGTGTTCCTTGAATGCTTTCATTTGCTTGTAGCCGGGATATTCTGCGGCCAAACGAGCATAGGTGAGACGCCCTGACCCAAAATGGTTGAAAATCCATACATCGGAGTCGCCTGCCTTGTCGAGCACGGTCTCGAAGGTCATCGAAAGACTGCCGCCATGGGGGTCGTCGGCCCATGCGTAGGTGCCGTTGGCATCGGCTATCAGTTGGCCAACCGTACTCTTTCCACCTGCCACATACCATGTGGAACCCGTGAGTTTCTCGGTGATGATGGAACGTCCCTTGGGCATTTCCTGCGCGCGTGCTTTAAGGCCGTTATATGACTCCAGCACCACGTTGAACAAAGAGTCGGCTTCTTGTTCCTTGCCGAAGAGCATGCCATACAACTTCATCCACTCTGCCCTGCCCAAAGCCGAGGTTTCCATATAGTCGGCACACTCCATCAAGGGGATATGGATGTCTTCCAGTTGCCCGTATCCACCAGAGTTCTCGAAGGGTGAGAGCATCATGAGGTCGGGTTGCAGGTCGATGATTTTCTCGATGACGGGATTCATGCCGTCTCCACAGTCGGCAATGACGCCTTGTTTCACCCCTTCGTGCACCCATGGCAGCGACATGTATTTCAGGTCGGCGACCCCAGCCAGTTGCTTTTCTGCATGCAGCCATTCCATGAGTTGACTATGCGAAGCGGTGAAGACCACGGCTTTCTCGATGGGTATGCGTACCACTGTCCCCTCCGGGAGCGAAGCGGGGAGGTCTTTTGTCTTGTCTACCAGCACATATTGGTGGAGCGTGGTGCCTTCTTTCCATGGGTTGGCCACCGACACGGTGGTGTAGCCGTCGTATTTCACGATGGTGAGCAGCGAGGCATACTTCATGGTTATGGTGTCGCCCACGGCCACTTCGGCTCTTGTGGCAGATTGTCGGCAGTTAGTTAAGATCATCAGCATCGCCAACAGCCAGATGATGCCGAAAAGACCTTTCTTCAGGTTGTTCATAATTCAGTTGTGTGGTGGTCTATTCTAGCGTATGTTGTTCAATTATGCCCGTTGAAAGGCTCCATGGTGAAGCCGCTGGTATTGTCTTCCTGGTTGATGCCATCGCGGGCAAACACTTTCTTGAGCGTGATGAGCACTATCTTCACGTCGACGAGAAACGACAGGTGGTCGACATACCAGACATCGTACTCGAATTTCTGCGCCCAGGTGAGGGCATTGCGGCCGTGGCATTGCGCCCATCCAGAGATGCCTGGCTTCACCTCATGCCGCCGCATCTGTTCCGGGGAGTAGAGTGGAAGGTACTCCGGGAGTAGGGGTCTGGGACCGAGCAATGACATCTCACCCTTGAGCACATTGATGAGTTGGGGCAGTTCGTCAAGCGACGACGCCCTGACGATTCTCCCTGCCCGTGTGATGCGATGGGCATCGGGCAGCAGTTCGCCATTGGTATTGCGCTCGTCGGTCATGGTCTTGAACTTGATGACCTTGAACAGTTTGCCGTCTTTCCCGGGTCTTTCCTGGAAGAAGAAGGCGCCGGCTCCTTTGTTGGATATGGTGAGCCAGATATAGACCACGAGCAGCACTGGTGAGAAGATGATGAGTACCAGTAGCGAAAAAACAATGTCGATAACGCGTTTGAAGAAATGTTTGTACATAAATACTGATTTTACATATTCAAGTTTCGCATTTGTACACTTTTGCTGTCATTATGCATCCCGCCCTTGCCGTTTTTGCTTGGTGGGGTGACAGCGGCATCAGTCGCCGAAGAGTAACTTGCGGTCGCGCTCAATGGCAGGTTTCGCCCATTCTTCGGGCACGAAGCGCCAGTTGTGGTGAGGCTGGGGATTCATGATACCAGCTTTTTCTATCTCTTTCATCAGGTAGTAGCGCTGGTCTTTCTCGCTCTGGTAGATGGTGCGTTGTGGCAGTTCGTCCTTGGGGATGCCTGCACCGCGTGTCACCAGTTCACCGCCACCATTGCCCCTGTAACTGTTCATCGCCACTTTATACCATTTGTGTTCGTCGAAAGGTTCGCCGTTGCTCATCCTCAGAATGCGCACTTTCTCTCCGTCGGGTTTGGTCACGTCGACTTCATAGTCGATGCCGGCGGCACTGTCGAAATTGAATGCCAGGTTCTTGAACATGTAGCGTTGCTTGTCGTCGGTGCTGCCATCGTTGAGCAACATGATGTGGTCGTCGGGCGACTTCATGGTATTGACCCATAGGTCGTAACTCATCTCGAGATACTTCCTCACCTCTTCGCCTGTCATCCTCAGTACATAGAGTTGGTTTTCGAAACGGTAGAGGTTGAACATGTCGCTCACGAACACGTCGCCGGCCTTGATGGATGTGTTGAACGACAAAGGCGCGTTCATGGAAATGTCGGCATCGGTAAGCGACAGTTGCAGGTCGTGGATGAAATCGGTGAAGGCAGCGTTGCCGAAATAGCAGTCACGGGTGTAGATGGAGTTTTCGAACACTCCGATTTTCCTGTTCACGAAGGCATTGATGCTGTCGATGTCGGCTTGGAAGTGGTTCACGTAGTCTTGGTCGATGTCATAGCCGGTCACGCTGACGACACTTCCCGAAACCTCTTTCTCCACCCTGCCGCGCGACCGTTTCTTGACGGAGATGGTGGCATCGGCTACCATCAGCGCGTTGCACGAGGGGTCAAGACAGAGCACCTCTTTCCCCTCAGTATTGGTCACCTTTCCGGCAAATTGTGAGTGGTCGTGGCCATAGAGGATGAGGTCGAACCCCGGTACTTCGCGTGCCACGCGGAGAGAAGCGTTTTCCTCATAGTTGTCGGTGGTGATGCCGCCTTCCTTTCCAGAGTGGAAGAGTCCGATAATCACGTCGGGATGCTCGTTGGCCTTCAGATATGCCATCCATTTGCGGGCAGAGGCAACCATCTCGTCGAACCGCAGACCGCTCCACAAATGCTCGTTGAGCCAGTTGGGGATGGCTGGGGTGAGCATTCCGAGGATGGCCACGCGCACCCCTTCGCGCTCGATGATGGTATAGGGTTTCACATAGGGCTGTCCGGTAGCAGTATCGATGATGTTTGCGCCCAGCATCGGGCAGTTGACCTCTTTTATCCATTTATCGTAGACGGCGTGGCCGGTCTCCACGTCGTGGTTTCCCATGGTCTGGGCGTCATATCGCAGGTAGTTGATGACCGAGGCAGCCACATTGGGGATATCGGTCTTCACGAAGTTGCAGTAGTAGCAGGAGGGCTGTCCTTGGAGGATATCGCCGTTGTCGACGAGGATGAGGTTATTGCCATAGGTCTTTCTCAGTTGGCTGACATAGGTCGATACCCGGGCAAGTGTGCCCTCAAGGGGCTTCCGGTTGATGAAGTCGTAAGGGAAAAAGCAACCATGCACGTCGCTGGTTTGGATGATGCGTAGAGTCACTGTTTTCTTCTTTGCTTCCATTTGAACGGGTGTGATTAAGATTAAAGCCATCAAGGCGATGATAAAGTGTTTCATGTTATTTTTGTTTTGGTTTTTTCTCTTTTCTCTTGATACCAAGCAGTTCGCGCCATCCGTTGAAGTCTTTCTTCATGATGAGTCCCACGCCCTGCGTGTTCAGGCTGTTCTTGATGAAGTAGCGGTCGTTGGCCTGGTTGTACACCTTTACTGCCAGGTTGCCGTTGGGGAAGAGCAGGTAGCGGATGTCGAAGTCGCCGATGAAACTGGTGGTGGCATTGGGGTTGTCGCGGTAGCCGAACTGTCCGTTGATGAGCAGTCGGTTGTTGAGCAGCCGTCCGCTGAGCAAGCCTTCATACTCGGCATTGTTGAATCCTTCGTTACCGGTCGAGATGTTGGCGCCGAAGTTCCAGTTGCTGGTCTTGATGAAATTCTTCAGCGCATTGTTGATTTGCTGGCTGATGGTTCCGCTGAGCAGGCTCTGCATGGCGAGGCTGGTCTGGCTCTGTCCCTCTTCGCCCATGTTGTTCGCTCTCTGGTTATAGAAACGTCCGATGGCGAGCAGGTAAATCATCTGCTGGTTGAGTTCCTCCTCGCTGTTGATGAGGCTGCGCACCATCTGCTCGGCATCGCTGCTCACTGTGGGCAGTTCCATGTCGAAGTCGACGAGCGGCTGTTCGGGTGTGCCGGTGATGTTCATGATGCAGTTGACGCGGATATTGTTGGTGCTGAAACTCTGCCCCAGGTTCAGGTCGGAGAGGGGAACGCCATTCACCACATAGAGGGCTTTCAGGTTGAGCGCGGCATCGTAGGGATTGCCACCGAAGGCAATGGTACTGCCTTGCTGGAACTCGAAAGTCTTCTTGATGACATTCTGTATGGTGAGTTCATACACGCCATGGTCGACTACGTAATTGCCGTAGAGGTTGAAGGTGCCTTTGTCGAAATAAGAAGCGCGGAGCGCACCGTTGCCGTTCAGTGCGATATAGTCACCGCTCTCCGCGTCCATCAGCAGTCGGAGCGTGCAGTCGGGCGTGGCATTGATGCGGAAGTTCATCCTGAGGTCTGACGAAATCACGGGAGTAGTGACCACCTCTCTTGTTGCCTTGGGGGCAGAACGCGTGCCTGGTTCGCTGGCAGAGGGCAAGCCGGTGAAGTCGAGGGCTTCGGGTGTCACGTCATTCCATGTGATGAAGTCTTGGTTGCTGAGTGCCTCCGGACTGGCGGCATTGTAATAGAATACGGTGTTGGCGTTGGGAGTGGCGTCGACATCGATGACCACACCGTCGTCTTCGCTCTTGATATGGCAGTTGCCGGTGGCGTAGACGGTGCCGCAGAAGGTGTCGTCGCCAAACTCCTTGAAGTCGTAGGACAGCAGGTTTTCTGCCTGCACGTTGATATCGAAGGTGAAGTCGCTGAGAAAGTCGTGGTCGACGCTGCCCGTGACAATGCCGTGGTGGTTGTTTCTGTCGTAGATGGTGTCGCTGCAGAAGATGATATGGTTGGGCACGAGCAGCACGGTGTCGTTTCTCATCTCGTATTGAGTGTTGAGGCTCTTCAGGAAGACAGGTCCATTGGCCACTACCTTTCCCTCAAGGTTGATGTCGCTCAGAGGGCCGAAGAGCCGTAGGGCACCGTCGACACGTGTGTCGATGTCGCCCATGAAACTGGAGGTGAATTTCTCGAGAAACTCAACCGAGGTACCATGAGGGAGAATGTTGAGGTTGATTTCGCCCGGTGAGAGGGCGATGAAACCGTCGACATCGGTAGTGCCCGCATCGCCGTCGGTGGCGTGGCCAGACATCTCGATGCGGTTGTCGTTGCTGTTCCATCCTGCGTCTAACGCCATTTCGCCTATCCTTCCGTCGGAGAACCTGAAGTCGTTGATAAACAGGTGGGCCAAGGCTTTGGGCGTATCGTACACGGAAGTGACGAAGGCGTCGCCAGAGATTTTGCCTCCAAAGTCCACCCCGTTGACGTTGAGGATGTTCGACAGGAACGCAGCGTCGAGGTCGTTGAGGTCGACGTGTATGGTGTCGGTGGGGTTGTTGGTCACCATGCCCGACACCTTGACGTGCTGGTCGCCGTTTTCTATGGAGAACTGGTCGATGACGATGTTGTTCTTCGATAAGACGAGGTCGGACGGTTCAACGCTCCATGGTGTATCATTGAGGAAAATCTCTGATGGCATGAAATGCACGTGTGCGGTTTCGTGGTTGCTGGCATCGAGGAAGAATTCGCTTACTGCGCTGATGGTGCCATGCAATATCTGGTTTTCATCATCGTCGTTGTTGAAGGTGATGTCGCTGTGGAGCAGGTTGTCGGCAGCCCTGGCGATGAGGCCCAGTTTGAGCCGTTTGTCGTTGTCGAGCAATTTGGTGAGTTCGGTCTTTGCCCTTAGTGCATTTCCCTCGGTGGTCAGCAGCAGGGAGATGTTTCTGAAGTCAGACTCATCGTAAATGACGGCGGGGGCAAGAAGGGAAAGGTCGAGCGATGAGTCGCTCTCGCTCATCGTGCCCTCCAGGGTTATCGGAGCGTTGAGGGTGAGGTCGAGGCCAAGCAGGTCTTTCGCCAGCCGGCTGTCGGTGATGAGTGCAGAGATGCGCAGGTCATCGCCATGAGAGGAGGTGGCGGGTGGCAGATAGGGCAGGGTGGGCAGTTTGCTCCTGATGATGTTGGTGAGGCTCTTCAGGAGTGTCTCGTAGTGGTAGTTGCCCTCCAGTCTCAGATGCCCGAAGTCGGTATTGATGGACAACTGTTTTTCGTGACCGTCGACATCTGATGACAGTTGGAGTTGTTCCAAATGGTAGGATTGCTTCGGCGTCTGGATGTTCAGGTCGGTGAGTTTGGCGTTTCCGAGGAGATTGGAGATGTCGTTTCCTGTCATGTCGGTCTCCAGGTCAAAGTCGAAGACGTAGCCCTTGAGGTTGTCGGCAAGTCCCATAGCCTCGGGATTGAAATGCCGTGCCGAGGCGATGATGTTGAGTGAAGGCAGGTCGCCCGAGATGTCGACATGTCCGTTGAGGGCAATCTCGCCGTGCGGGTCGTCGATGCCGAAGATGCCGTCAAATTGCCCGTTGGCGTAGTTGCCGTCGACCTGGATGTTGTTGTACGGACGATGCTGGTATTCGAGCAGAGAGATGAGACCCCTTGCCTCCATCGTCATTTCCTTGGAGATGGGCAACTGTCCTTGAAGGTCGATGGTGGTGGCAATCCTTCCGAACTTGTCGTCGTTGAGAATGCGTTGGAGATTGATGCCTTCGGTTTCCAGGTGTGCGGTGAATGACTTGTCCTTCACGCCTCCTGATGCCGACAAGTTGCCGGCTTCGGTATCCACATGTCCACGGAACGCGATTTCGTTGTCTTTGCAGCCTACCTCGCCCTGGCATGCCACACTTCCGAGACGCAGTACCTCATCGGGTATCTTGACCATGTTTTCAAACCGTTGGGCTATTTTTGCGATGACTGGGGCTTGCGCCTCGAAGTTGCCTATCTGGGCGAACCATTGAGTGGATTTTCCCGATGTGTCGTAATAGCCGCTAGCCGCCAATTTGAGTTTTTCATCGGCGTTCACGTTCAGGTATTCGCATTTCAGACTCGACGTCGTGCCCGAGAACCTGGTAGAGAGTGTTATAGGGGTGTTGATTTCTTGCAGTTGTGGAAGGAAAGCCTTCAGGTCGCTGGGTGTCACTTCTGCCTGGGTGACTGTGCCCGAGAACTTGAGCGACTGAGGGTTGAGTTCTCCATCGGAGAAAAGATATTCTGCCTTGAGGGTGTCGGAGGAGAGATGACTGTGGGGCAGGGCAATGTCGAAGTCAGTAAGAAGGGCACTGTTCTTGTCGGCAACCAGGTGGAACGAAAGGCCTTCGAGTTTCAGCCTCGTCTTCTCGGCAAATGACAGTCGCTTCACCCGCAGGTCAATGTCATTGTCGGTGAGGTGGTTTAGGATGAGGTGTCCACTCAGGTTGTGCAAGTGCAGGTGTTTAGGGGTAAACACGTCGTCATTCTCCGGGATGTCAAGTTGGTGGTAGGCGAGGTCGCCGTTGCGTATGATGACGGAGCGGATGCTGAGGTCGAGAGGCTGTTTGGCACTGTCGTCTTTCGAAGCAAGAGAGTCGAGCGCAAACTGGTAGTTGGGCTGAGCATCGGCAGAGGTCTTGTAGAGGCTGGCTTTCAGTCCGAAGAGTTGTGCCGAGGAGATGGAGATGCGTCCATGAAACAAGGGTGATATCTCGAATTTGGCAGACAGCCGTGAAGCGCCCAGCATGTGTTTCCCCGACTGGTCATAAATCAACACGTCGTCGATGACGATGCGGTTGAGCAGTCCCAGGTCTACATGGCCCACTTCTACCTTGGTGCCTAGTTTTTCGCCCACGGCATCAGCCACCTGCTTGCCGATGAACGATTGTACGGCAGGCACGTGCAACATGATATAAAGCAGTAGTATGGCACTGAAAAGAAACCATAATACTGCATTAATGACGCGACGTAACTTTTTGATGCCTAAATTATTACTTTAATACCATTAATATAGTTTCGCATTCGCTCAACTTACTGTAATCCTTTTGATGCCATCATTACCTTACGGTTGTGAAGCGTTGAGTAGCATTATTCTTCGGCTACAAATTTACGAAGATTTCGTTATTCCGCCAACAATTTCCCCCAAAAAAGAGGGGTTGTAGGGGACTGTGGTTACTGTGGGACATAGGCAATAGAATGATATCCAAGGGAAAAACACGGCCTAAGGAAAATGAAGACCCAAAATGCTGATCTCGACTTTTATGTAACAATGACGGATAAAAATGAAGTGCCGGCTCTTTCCTGCCAGCACTTCATTTTGTTCATGTCAATGTCCTTTAACTCTTGAGTTTACAGGTAGTTAAAGTGACTTATGTTTTGAGTTTTAAATGCTTCAATCTTCAATTTTTAATCTTTAATCTTTAATTTTTAATCTTCTTCGTCGTGCACTCGTTGACCAAATAGACGATGCTCATATAAGGAATGCCTGTGTTGGTCTGCAAGCCTATCTCGCAGGTGCGGCTGTTGGAATAGCCCACCTCAATCTTGTTTGCCTCTATTTGCGGACGGAGTTTGCGGAGAGCATATTTGTTCATCTCAGGGAAGGTGAAACCACGGTCGCCCGCGAATCCGCAACAGCCCACACCTTCAGGCAGATAGACATTGTTGGAACACAATTTAGCCAGTGCTATCAGGTCGTCGGCAACCCCCATCTCACGTGTGGAGCAGGTGATGTGAAGCGCGATGCGCCGGTCGATGGGATGGAAGTCGAGACGGTCTTTCAGGTAAGTCATGATAAACTCGGCAGGCTCGTAAAGTTTGAAACGCTTCATCACTTTCTTCATGCGGTGGAGGCATGGGCTCTGCGCACAGAGTATGGGATAACGTCCTTCCTCGCTCGCTTTCCACAATGCTTCTTCCAGTTCGCCACTCTTGCGGTCGGCGATATCGAGCATGCCCTTGCTCTCCCAGATTTGTCCACAGCACATCCTGTGCATGTTCTCCGGGAAGATGACCTCGTAGCCGGCCTTGTTGAGCAGACTGCACACCTCGTCGACAAGAGGCAGTTCCACGGGCGCACCCTTGGCGAGTCCCATCGTCTGGTTGATGCAACTGGGGAAGTAGACCACTTTCAGGTCTTCCGCCTCTGCCTTTCCCACGTGTGAGCCAGGTTTCGGCTGTTTCTTCTTCTTGGGCATGGCGGTAGTCCAAAGTGGCAAGCCCATCTTGTTCATCGTGCGGCATACGCCGGTCATTGCCTTCGGACCCAGGGTGATGTGTCCGAGATGAGCCACGTCGAGCACCACGCGAAGTCCCGACTTGATTCCTCCCATGTGGTTGGCGGCAAACTCGCCTAACTTATACCCCATCTTGTTGTTGAGCATGTCCATCTGCCGAATGAGGTGGGTCAGTTCGCCGGTGTTGATTTTCATCGGGCATGAGGTGGAGCAGAGACCGTCGGTGGCACAAGTCTGGTCACCGTAGTATTTATACTGCTTGCGCAGGCGGGCGGCACGCTCAGGGTCGGAGCCGGTGGCCTCCAACTCTCGGATTTCGCGTTGCACGGCGATACGCATACGCGAAGAGAGGGTGAGTCCGCACGACATACAGTTGACCTCGCAGAAACCACACTCGATGCATTTGTTGGCACGTTTCACGGCTTCTATCGTCTCCTTGGCAGTGGAAATCTTTCCGCCTTCAAGTTTCAGATACACACCACCATCCGGCACTTTGTTAAAGTCATAGTCGAGCACGGGTAGAGGCTTCAGGCATTTGATGAAACACTCTGGGTCATCGTTGAAGATAACCCCCTGGTTGAGCAACCCTTCGGGGTCGAAGATCGACTTCAGTTCCTTCATCGCCTCATAGGCCTTGTCTTTCCACTCATATTTCACGAAGGGAGCCATGTTGCGTCCTGTACCATGCTCCGCCTTCAACGACCCGTCGTATTCCTCGACCACCAGTCGTGCCACGTCGCGCATCATCTCCTCATAGCGCTTCACTTCGCTCTCGCTCTTGAAACTCTGGTTGAGGATGAAGTGGTAGTTGCCCTCGAAGGCATGGCCGTAGATACAGGCATCGTCGTAGCCGTGGTCGGCAATGAGTTTCTGTAGTTTCACCGTGGCTTCAGGCAGGTCGTCGATATGGAATGCGACATCCTCGATGAGGCATGATGTGCCTATCGGGCGTGTTCCGCCTACCGAGGGGAAGATGCCGGAACGGATGGCCCAGTATTTGCCATACACGGCGGGGTCTTCGGTAAACTCCGCAGGGATATACAGGCTGAACTGCTTCAGGCAATCCTTGATGGTGGCTATCTTCTCGAGCAGTTGCTCATGCGTGATGCCTTTCGTTTCGGTGAGGATGGCTGTGAGGTTGTGGTAGTCGCCGGGCTCCACGCCAGGTATCTTCCCGGCATCAACGTCTTTCTTGTATTGCAGGAACACCGGGTCGTCGACCGACGACAACGACTTGTAGTCGAGCATCTCGGCACTCTTTACCACCAGGTTCTCGGCACTCATCTTCAGGTCTTCCTCGCCCGACTTCAGTTTCTTCATCGCTACAACGGCCTCGCAACTCTCCTTCATGGTGAGGAAATAGACCATGGCAGAGGCTTTGTACTTGTAGTCGTGGAGGGTCTTCATCGTCACTTCGGAAAGGAAGGCAAGGGTGCCCTCCGAACCCACCATCGAATGCGCCATGATGTCGAATGGGTCGTCGTAGGCCAGCAACGGACGAAGGTTGAGGCCCGTCACGTTCTTGATGCTGTATTTCAGTCGGATGCGGTCCGACAGTTCCTTGTCGGCACGCACACGGTCGCGCAATGCCTCAATCTTCTGGATAAACTCGGGATGACTCTTGCGGAATTCCTCCTTGCTCTTCTCGTTGCCAGTATCGACAATGGTGCCGTCGGCCAATATCAGGCGGGCGCTCACCATCATCCTGTCGCTGTTGGCATGGACACCACAGTTCATGCCCGAGGCATTGTTTATCACAATGCCGCCAACCATGGCGCTGCCGATGGAAGCAGGGTCGGGTGGGAACACGCGGCCATAGGGCTTCAGGATTTCGTTCACCCGGGAGCCAACAATGCCAGGTTGCAGTTTGATGGTGTCCTGGTTGGGGCCCAGTTCGTATTTCTCCCAATACTTTCCTGCCACGATAAGTACGGAGTCAGTACAACTCTGCCCCGACAGTGAAGTGCCGGCGGCGCGGAAAGTGAATGGCAGGTGGTATTTTGAACAGAGGCGGATGATGAGCGACATTTCTTCCTCACCGTCGCTTCGGACGACGATTTTGGGGATTTGGCGGTAGAAACTGGCATCGGTACCCCAGCCCAGGGTGCGGAGTTCATCAGTGTAGATACGTTTGTCGGAAACAAACTGCTTGATCTCGGCAAGGAATTCATCGTATCGATGTTGATTTCCATTTGTCTTTGAATCGATGGATTGGGTCATAGTATAAGTTAATTGAGGTTGATAGTCTTTCAAGATGGGTTAATGTGCTTTCCTGTTTTCAGGCTTGTTTCTGCAAAAATACAAAAACTTCTGGTATTTGCAAATATCAGTGCTCTTTTTTCTCTGTGTTTTTTCATTTTATGTATCATTTCTTGCTTCACCGGCACTGATTCTTCAATCTTTTTGCCTTGTTTTCTTTATGATTAAAAAAAAATCTTTATCTTTGCAAATAAATAGCAAGGATTGACCATAAGCATAGAACAATTGTTCCAAGACATATTACCAAAACATCAACTATAGTTATTTTTATGGCAAATGTGATTAAGTTACGCAAAGGCTTGAACATCAACCTCAAAGGGAAAGCCTCTACGAAGCGAATGGCCGTGAAGGCTGACGGCGATTTCGCGCTCGTGCCAGAGGACTTCCCCGGAATGATGCCCAAAGTGGTAGTCAAAGAGGGAGAGAAGGTTAAAGCCGGCGACCCCTTGTTTGTTGACAAGAAGGCGACCGACGTAAGGTTCGCGTCGCCTGTCAGCGGCACGGTGACGACTGTGCTCAGGGGAGATCGCAGAAAACTGCTTTGTGTCAAGGTGAAACCCGACGAGAAGCAGGAGTATCATGATTTCGGGGTGAAAGACCCGGCAAAACTCGATGGGCAGGCGGTGGTGCAGCAGTTGCTCCAGGCTGGCCTTTTCGGCTACATCAACCAGTTGCCTTATGCCGTTTCGGCCAACCCCGCCGACAGCCCCAAGGCTATCTTCGTCAGTGCTTTCAGAGACATGCCATTGGCTGCTGATTTCAGCGTAGAACTTGAAGGCAACGAGAATGCATTCCAGGCCGGTCTCACCGCGCTCTCCAAGGTTGCCAAGACCTATCTTGGTGTCAGCAGTGAGCAGAGTGGCGGTGCGCTCGCCAGTATGAACAATGTGGAGACAACGGTCTTCGACGGCCCTTGTCCGGCAGGCAATGTAGGTGTGCAAGTGAATCACCTTGACCCGGTAAACAAAGGCGAGGTGGTGTGGACGGTAGATCCTACGGCTGTTATCTTCTTCGGCCGCCTTTTCCTCAACGGAAAAGTTGACCTGAGGCGTACTGTCGCCGTGGCTGGCAGTGAGGTGAAAGAGCCTTACTATGCCGACGTGATGGTGGGACAGTCGATAAGCAGCCTGCTCAAAGGCCAACTCGACGAAAGCCATCATGTGCGACTCATCAACGGCAATCCGCTCACGGGCAGAAAATGCTCACTCGAGGACTACGTGGGTGGCCATACCTCGGAAATCACTGCCATTCCTGAGGGTGATGACCGCGACGAGATGCTGGGATGGATTATGCCCCGCATGAAAGAGTTCTCTGCCAACAGGAGTTATTTCTCTTGGCTTGCAGGGAAATCCAAGGAATATGTGCTTGATGCCCGTGTGAAAGGTGGCGAGCGCCACATGATTATGAGTGGCGAGTACGACAATGTGCTGCCCATGGACATCTATGCCGAATATCTCATCAAGGCCATCATTGCCGGTGATATCGACAAGATGGAGCAGTTGGGCATCTATGAAGTGGCACCCGAGGACTTCGCGGTGGCTGAGTTTGTTGACTCCTCGAAACTCGAACTCCAGCGCATTGTCCGCGAGGGGTTGGACATGCTCAGGAAGGAGAACGCTTAATTGTCACCTAAACGTATCAAGACTATGTCATTAAGAAATTATCTCAATAAAATGAAACCTTCTTTTGAAGAAGGTGGAAAACTGCATGCTTTCAGAAGCGTGTTCGACGGTTTCGAGACATTCCTCTATGTGCCCAATACCACGGCGAAGAGTGGGGCACATATCCATGATGCCATCGACTCGAAGCGTATCATGAGCATCGTAGTCATCGCGCTGTTGCCTGCATTGCTCTTCGGAATGTATAATGTAGGATACCAGAACTATGCAGCGGCAGGAACGCTTGAAGACGCTGGCTTTTTCAGCATCTTCTTCTATGGATTCCTCGCCGTGTTGCCCAAGATTCTCGTCAGTTATATCGTTGGCTTGGCCATTGAGTTTGCATGGGCTCAATGGAAAGGCGAGGAGATACAGGAGGGATACCTCGTGTCGGGCATCATCATACCGATGATCGTGCCGGTGGGATGTCCGTTGTGGATTCTTGCCATCGCCTGCGCCTTTGCCGTGATTTTCGCCAAGGAAATCTTTGGCGGTACGGGAATGAACATCTTCAACGTGGCTCTCGTTACCCGTGCGTTCCTCTTCTTCTCCTATCCACAGAAGATGAGCGGCGACTCGGTGTGGGTGGCTACCGACAAGATTTTCGGTCTGGGCAATACGCTGCCCGACGGATTCACCGCTGCCACACCGCTGGCAGAGGTCGGACAGGGGGCCAATGCCTCGGCATCGCTCTGCGATATGATTACGGGTTTCATCCCTGGTTCGATAGGCGAGACCAGCATCATCGCCATCGCCATTGGTGCCGTCATCTTGCTCGTTACGGGCATCGCCTCATGGAAGACCATGCTCAGCGTCTTCGTAGGAGGTGCTGCCATGGCCCTCATCTTCTCGGCTGCCGGGAAGACCACCATCCCGTTCTACGAGCATCTCGTATTGGGCGGTTTTGCTTTCGGTGCCGTGTTTATGGCCACCGACCCTGTGACCAGTGCCCGTACCGAATGCGGCAAGTATATCTACGGCTTGCTCATTGGTGCCATGGCCATCATCATCCGTGTCATGAACCCCGGCTATCCCGAGGGCATGATGCTTGCTATCCTGCTCATGAATATGTTCGCCCCACTCATCGACTATTGTGTGGTACAGCGCAACATCTCACACCGCATGAAACGTCTTAACCCAAATAAATAATACAGACTATGGCAAATGAGAACAAAAAGGGTTTGAACACCAATTCAAACACCTATACCATTATCTATTCCATCATTCTCGTCGTAGTCGTGGCGTTCTTGCTGGCTTTCGTGTTTCAGGCACTTAAGGAAAGGCAGGATGCCAATGTGGCACTCGACAAGAAAAAGCAAATACTGTATTCGCTGAATATCCGTGGCCTTGGCGACGAAGAGGCTGCCGCCAAATATAAAGAGGTGGTAATCTCCGACGATGTCATTGCCGACAATGGCGAGGTATTGCCTTCCGAGGCAAAGGACAACGAGAGCAACGGTTTCAAACTGGGCTCCGCCGACTACAAGGAAGGAAAACTCGCCCTCTTCACCTGTAAGGTTGACGGGAATACCAAATACGTCATCCCCGTATATGGCATGGGCCTTTGGGGGCCCATCAGCGGGTACATCGCCCTTGATGACGATTGTGCAACCGTCTTTGGTGCCTATTTCAACCACGACAGTGAGACTGCCGGACTGGGAGCCGAAATCAAGGACTCCAAGGAATGGCAGGAGAAATTCATCGGCAAGAAACTCTTCGACGGTGACAACGGCGAAGTGGCCCTCTCTGTGGAGAAGAATGTGACCAATCCTGCCACACAGGTGGATGCCGTCACAGGAGCAACACTCACATCCAACGGTGTGAGGGATATGCTCAAGGAGGGTCTTGGCAAGTATATCGCGTTTTTCAAAGCAAAAAAATAAGGAGGAACTAAGATATGAGTAAACTCTTTTCAAAACAGAATAAAGAGGCTTTCGGCAATCCGCTCAACCTCGACCATCCCATCCTCGTGCAGGTGTTGGGCATCTGTTCGGCGCTGGCTGTCACCTCGCAACTCAAACCGGCTATTGTCATGGGACTCGCCGTGACGGTTATCACAGCCTTCGCCAATGTCATCATCTCATTGCTCCGCAACACCATCCCCAACCGCATACGTATCATCGTGCAACTGGTGGTGGTGGCAGCGTTGGTAACCATTGTCAGTCAGATTCTCAAGGCATTCGTCTACGACGTGAGCGTGCAACTCTCTGTCTACGTAGGACTGATTATCACCAACTGTATCCTCATGGGACGTCTGGAGGCTTTCGCCATGATGAACAAGCCTTGGCCCAGTTTCCTCGATGGCGTGGGCAACGGACTGGCCTACGCCCTCATCCTCGTCATCGTGGGTGGCGTGCGTGAACTGCTCGGACGTGGCTCCCTGCTTGGTTTCCAACTTATCCCGCAGGCAGTCTACGACGCCGGTTACATCAATAATGGCATGATGACCATGCCTGCTATGGCACTCATCCTTCTGGGATGCGTGATTTGGGTTCACAGGGCATATTTTTATAAGGAGGAGAAATAATTATGGATCATCTGATTAGTCTATTCTTCAGGTCGATTTTCGTCGACAACATGATATTCGCGTTCTTCCTCGGCATGTGTTCTTTCCTTGCCGTGTCGAAAAACGTGAAGACTTCGTTGGGTCTGGGACTGGCAGTGACTTTCGTGTTGCTTGTCACCGTACCCGTGGATTATATCCTCCAGACCAAAGTGCTCGGCCCCGACTGCCTCGTCGAGGGTGTTGACCTCTCATACCTCAGTTTCATCCTCTTCATCGCCGTCATCGCCGGCATGGTGCAACTGGTGGAGATGATAGTGGAGAGATATTCCCCGTCGCTGTATGCGGCACTGGGTATCTTCCTGCCGCTCATCGCCGTCAACTGTGCCATCATGGGTGCTTCACTCTTCATGCAGCAGCGTATCAACCTCGACCCGTCGAACTCGCAGTATATCGGCAGCGTCGTCGATGCTCTCGTCTATGCGTTGGGCAGCGGTATCGGATGGACCCTCGCCATTGTGGCCATGGGTGCCATCAGGGAGAAAATGCAGTACAGCGACGTGCCTGAGCCCCTCAAGGGACTTGGCATCACGTTTATCACCGTGGGACTGATGGCCATGGCCATGATGTGTTTCTCTGGACTTAACATCTAATCATAAAAGGAGATTTTCATATATGGGACAATTTATTATTGCAAGTATAGGAGTATTCCTCGTGACAATTCTCCTTTTGGTGATTCTGCTGCTCGTGGCGAAGAAATACCTCTCGCCAAGCGGCAATGTGAATATCCTCATCAATGGCGACAAGACCATCTCTGTGGCACAGGGCAGCAGCCTGATGACCACGCTCAACGAGAATGGCATCTTCTTGCCTTCGGCATGTGGTGGAAAGGCTTCGTGCGGACAATGCAAGGTGCAGGTGCTTGAGGGTGGGGGAGAAATCCTCGACTCAGAGAAACCTCACTTCACCCGCAAGGAAATCAAGGACCATTGGCGTCTGGGATGTCAGTGTAAGGTGAAGGGTGACCTGAAAATCAAGGTGCCCGAGAGCGTGCTCGGCGTGAAAGAGTGGGAGTGCACGGTGATTTCCAACAAGAACGTGTCGTCGTTTATCAAAGAGTTTATCGTTGCCCTGCCCCCGGGAGAGCACATGGACTTCATCCCAGGTTCGTATGCACAGATCAAGATTCCCGCATACGACTGCATCGACTACGACAAGGACTTCGACAAGGACGATATCGGACCGGAATACATCTCGTCGTGGGAGCGGTTCAATATCTTCTCGCTCAAGGCCCACAACCCCGAAGATACCATCCGTGCCTACTCCATGGCCAATTACCCGGCCGAGGGCGACCGCATCACTCTCACCGTGCGTATCGCCACTACACCGTTCAAGCCCAAACCCGAAGTGGGATTCATGGACGTGCCCACCGGCATCGCCTCATCGTATATCTTCTCGCGCAAACCCGGCGACAAGGTCATCATGAGCGGTCCTTACGGTGATTTCCATCCCATCTTCGACTCCAAGAAGGAGATGATATGGGTGGGCGGTGGCGCCGGTATGGCTCCTCTGCGCGCGCAGATCATGCACATGACCAAGACCCTCAACACACGCGACCGCAAGATGCACTTCTTCTACGGCGCAAGGGCGTTGGTCGAGGCTTTCTTCGTCGAAGACTTCCTCGAACTTGAGAAGGAGTTCCCCAACTTCCACTTCCATCTCGCCCTCGACCGTCCTGACCCGGCAGCCGATGAGGCAGGCGTGAAGTACACCCCGGGATTCGTGCATCAGGTGATGTATGAGACCTACCTCAAAGACCATGAGGCACCCGAGGACATTGAGTACTACATGTGCGGTCCGGGCCCGATGTCGAAGGCTGTGCAAGGCATGCTCGACTCTCTTGGCGTAGACCCCGAGAGCATTATGTTCGACAATTTCGGATAAGCGTCAAGACCATATCGCAAAAAAAACTTGCGGCATCAACAGTCAATGTGATGCCGCAAGTTTTTTATGTTGCCAATGCTCCAAACTTCGCTCACCATCTCGGCTTCTTTGCCTGCCGTCAATCTTAAATGTATTTAAAGAAAATCGTTTTTATGACTTTTCTTTTGGCTGTTTCTTTGAAAATGCGTACCTTTAGCGGCAATTTACGGAATCATATTCACTTAAACTGAAATAACATTCACTTAAATCTATAATTTTTATGAGAGTCTATCAGACAAACGAGATCAAAAACATCGCGCTCATTGGCAGTGCGGGTAGCGGCAAGACTACTCTTGCCGAAGCCATGCTCTTTGAAGCAGGCATCATCAAACGCCGTGGTACAGTAGAGGGAAAGAACACCGTGAGTGACTATTTCCCCGTAGAGCAGGAATACGGCTATTCCGTGTTTTCCACCGTCATGCACGTGGAGTGGAACAACAAGAAACTCAACATCATCGATTGCCCGGGTTCCGACGACTTCGTGGGTGGTGCCATCACCGCACTCAACGTCACCGACCAGGCCGTCATCCTTGTCAACGGACAGTATGGCCCTGAAGTGGGTACGATGAACAGTTTCCGCCTGACGGAGAAATTCAACAAGCCTGTGATTTTCCTAGTCAACCAACTCGACCGCGACAACTGTGATTTCGAATCCATCATGAACAATATGCGTGAGACCTACGGCAAGAAATGTGTCGAGGTGCAGTATCCTATTGCCACAGGTGCCGGTTTCAATGCCGTCATCGATGTGCTCATGATGAAAAAATATTCTTGGAAGCCCGAGGGTGGTGCTCCCATCATCGAGGATATTCCCGCCGAGGAGATGGACAAAGCCGAGGAGTTGCATGCCGCTCTCGTAGAGGCTGCAGCCGAGAACGATGAGGCCTTGATGGAGAAATTCTTCGAGACCATGGAACTTGACCAGGAGGAGATTCGTGAAGGTATCCGCAAGGGTCTTATTGCCAGGTCTATTTTCCCCGTTTTCTGCGTATGCGCAAGCAGGGATATGGGTGTGCGCCGACTGATGGAGTTCTTGGGCAACGTGGTGCCTTTCGTCAACGAGATGCCGAAGGTTCAGAATACCAATGGCGACGAGATTGCTCCCGACAGCAATGGTCCTGAGAGCCTCTTCTTCTTCAAGACCGGCATGGAGCCGCATATCGGAGAGGTGAGTTACTTCAAGGTGATGAGCGGTTCGGTGAAACCGGGCGACGACCTCACCAATGCCGACCGTGGCTCGAAAGAGCGTATCGGCCAGATTTTTGCCTGTGCCGGTGCTAACCGTGTCTCTGTGGATGAGTTGAAAGCCGGCGATATCGGCTGCACCGTGAAACTCAAGGACGTGAAGACCGGCAACGCACTCAATGCCAAGGACGTGGAGTGGAGATACGACTTCATCAAGTATCCTAACTCCAAGTATTCGCGTGCCATCAAGGCTGTCAGCGAGAGCGACACCGAGAAACTCATGGCCGCCGTGCTGAAGATGCGTCAGGAAGACCCCACATGGGTGGTGGAGCAGAGCAAGGAACTCAAGCAGACCATTATCCACGGTCAGGGTGAATTCCACCTCCGCACGCTGAAATGGCGTTTGGAGAACAACGAGAAGATTGCAGTGAACTTCGAAGAGCCGAAGATTCCATACCGCGAGACCATTACCAAGGTCAACCGTGCCGATTACCGTCACAAGAAGCAGTCGGGTGGTGCCGGACAGTTTGGTGAGGTACACCTCATCGTGGAGCCTTACACAGAAGGCATGCCCGATCCCGTGGTCTACAAGTTCGGTGGTCAGGAGTTCAAGATGAACATCAAGAGCCGTGAGGAGATTGACCTTGAATGGGGTGGAAAACTCGTATTTCTCAACTCCGTGGTTGGTGGTGCCATCGATATGCGTTTCATGCCCGCCATTCTCAAGGGTGTGATGGAGCGTATGGAGCAGGGACCGCTCACCGGTAGTTATGCCCGCGACGTGCGCGTGATTGTCTACGATGGTAAGATGCACCCAGTCGACTCCAACGAACTTTCGTTCATGCTTGCTGCCCGCAACGCGTTCTCGAAAGCCTTCAAGGATGCCGGACCAAAGGTGCTCGAGCCTATCTACGACCTCGAGGTGCTTGTTCCCGCCGACTACATGGGTGATGTGATGGGCGACCTCCAGGGACGCCGTGCCATCATCATGGGTATGGACAGTGAGGCTGGCTATCAGAAACTGAATGCCAAGATTCCTCTCAAGGAGCTGGCCAACTACAGCATCGCCCTGAGTTCGCTCACCGGCGGTCGTGCATCGTTCACCACTTCGTTCTCCAGTTACGAACTGGTGCCCAACGACATCCAGCAGGCCCTCATCAAGCAGCATGAGGCTGAACTTGCCGAAGAAGATTAATTCTATACATCCATTTTGGTCCTCCGCCATGTTCTTTGGCGGAGGACTTTTTTAGCCAATTATATTGTAGGGTTTTCTGAAGCCATCTTAACTATTCAACTATGTTCAATATGCATCGTACTTTTTTCCGACAGTTGTTTGCCGCCGTCTTCCTGTCGCTGACCATCAACGTGTCGGCTCAAATCACCGCCACCGACGGGCTTGTTGGCAATACCGTCGGCGTGACAAGCGACGATAATGCCGACGGCGGTTACAAGTCGTTGTGGAACGAGGTGTACAACCATGCGAAAGCCGACCTTCCGCGGTCGCAGATACAGGTGTTGCAGCATATCAAGGAAAAAGCGCGAGCAGAGCATAACTACGGACAGTTGCTTACCGCACAATTAATGGAAGCGACACTTACAGTCAGTATCTCACCCGATTCGCTTAAAGCGGTGGTCGAACAATTGAGAAAAGAGGAGCAGATGGCCAATGACACGGCTATAGCGGCAGTCTATCGCACGGTGTTGAGTAGGTTGCTCAACGTCAGGCGCATTGAACCAGATACAGCAGCGATGTTAGCCCAAAAAGCCGTGGAAAAACCCGAGATATTGGCAGCGAAGAGCGCCCTTGACTGGCAACCGTTCCTGGTGAGGGGCAGCGACGGCTCCATCTTCAACGACGACTTGTTGTCGGTGGTGGGCTTTGCTACAGGAAACGCAAAAGCCGTACATGAGTATTATCTGGGTACCGACAACCGTAAGGCACAACTTGTCTCCGCCTATATGATGCTCGGCGAGGAAAGCGGCAAGCGTCATAAAAGCCATGCCGAAGACATCCATCGGCTCGACTCGCTGATGACAGTCTACGGCGACTTGCCGGAATGTTGTGAGTTGGCCATCCGGAAATTGCAGTTAATGAACGAGTCCTCCTTTACGCCACGTCAGCAGATAGTCTTCATCGACGAGGCATTACAGAAATGGGGTAATTGGAAAAATGCCGTAGCCCTGCAGAATGCGCGCGACAAACTCACCCATCCATATTACAATGTTCAGTTCGGACAGAAATGCATCACCCCTGCCGATACCCTGACACTCCAACTCTCTAAAGTACGCAACCCCGGTATCCTCACCGTCCGTGTGTCGAAACTGGATATCTCTCAGCGGGTGACCAAGAGCAACATGGCCTATGAGGAACTCCAGGAACATGTCATAGAGAGAGACATTCAGACGAAAAGGTTCAATCCGCGCGCCTTGCAGCCCTATGAGGCCTATGACACAGCCTTCGTCATGGGAACGCTTCCCGTGGGCATCTATCTCGTAGAGGTAGAATCCAACCAACCAGAGATAAGCCCGGTTTATGAGATTGTACATGTGAGCCGGGTACGCCTTTTGACTTTGCCATTACCTGAAGGTAAACTCAGGATGGCGGTAGTGGATGCCATTACAGGTCATCCTCTGCCATATGCCAAGATTGATGTCATTGAAAATGACAAACTTCGTAATACGCTTAGTACCAATTCGGTAGGAGAGACAATGTGGACTTCAGAAGTGAAAAACCGTGATTACAGTAAGTACAACGGGTTCGAAGTATATACTGAAGACGACAGGGCTTCTGCATCTTTCTATCGCCGAGACTACTTTTATGGGGGGACGGGGTCCAAAGAGTCAAAGACAGAGTTGATAGCCTCTTGTTACACCGACAGGGCCATTTATAGGCCGGGGCAGAACGTGAACCTCGCCATACTGGTAATGACCAACACGCAGAACAGAAAGTTCAAGCCCTATAAAGGAGAGGTGGAACTGGCGATTGACGACCCCGCATATGACGAGGTCATTGATACCGTGCTGATAACTGATGAGTTTGGCACGGCATACATCCAGGTTCCGATTCCAGCCAATGGTGTCCTTGGCGAATACGACGTAGAGGTATCGGTAGATGACGAAGATGTCGCTTTCAGCCAATTCAGGGTGGAAGAATACAAACGGCCGACATTCGATGTCGAACTGTTGCCGTTGAAGACAGAGGATATCCACGATGGTGAAGTGGTGGTGAAAGGACTGGCGAAAGCCCTCTCTGGAGCACCCGTTTCTGGGGCTATGGTGGCGGTAGACGTCAAACAGACTCTGAGCGTCTCGAGATGGATGCCTGAATACCGGGATATGCCTGTTCTGGCCGACACTGTCGTTACCGATGAGAAAGGGGCATTCCAGATTCATATGCCCGTAGAGTTACCCAAGGTGGAACTCTCACTCGATGATTCGCTCATGGCGAAATGGTATTTCCATGTTCTTGCCACCGTGACCGACAGAGCGGGAGAGACGCATGAAGGAAATACGACAATCAGCCGCACTTTGCGCCCCTATACACTGTCGGTAACATCTCTGCCCAACCAGGTGGAGGTGGGGCAGACCCTCCGTTTCAAACCAGTGTTGGTAGACCGATGGGGGCTGCCCGTCAACAAGGTGGTACGGGTGTGGACCGAACAATCTGTCGATACCTTACAACGAGAAGCCAACCAAATGATGGAGTTGCCCGTTACGGCATCGTTGGGGGCGATAGGTCACCATCGCCTATACGTGAAGTTCGACGACATGGTAAAAGACTATGTGCTGAAAGTGGTGGATTTTTCTGCCAACCGACTGGGCGTCTTTTCCAGGGATTTCTTCGCGCAGAGCGCCAGTCTTTTCCCACAGGATGGAGGAAAGGTGAACATACAGTTTGGCACATCACTCGACAGTGTCTACGTACTCTATACGGTCTTCTCGGAAAACAAGGTTGTCGAGAGCGGAGCCTTTGAGTTGTCTGACGCTATCCATAACCGCTCTTTTACTTACAAACGCTCATACGGGAAAGGACTGACACTGAGTTATGTCTTCGTGAAAGACGGCGAGGTGACCACACACAACACAACCATTTATGCTCCTCTTCCCGACAAGTCGCTGAAGATGGAGTGGACAACCTTCCGCGACCGGCTTCAGCCAGGACAACAGGAGACGTGGACGTTGCGGGTGCGCCATGCAGACGGCTCTCCTGCAAAGGCCCAATTGCTGTCTACGCTCTATGATGCCTCACTCGATCCCTTGGCGCGCCACCAATGGGAGTTCCATCCCTATATACACACCTCTCTAAATCCACAGAATTGGCGTTATGAACAAAGCATGCTCTCTTCTTCCACACCCTCATTCCACCAACAAAGAACCACCTTCCCGCTGTCGCTCAACACGTTCGACGATAGGTTGATGCGACTGAAGGGAGACAGTACGGTGTTGCAGCGCATCCTCTCCATGGCAAAGAAACCGTCGGAAGGGTGGGCACAGGGAACTACAGGATACGTGTCGGGTATTGTCATCGACGAAGAAGGTGATCCTGTCATAGGTGCGTCTGTGATGATCAATGGCACCAAAAAGGGAACGGTGACCGATATCAACGGACAGTTCTCCTTGCCGGTGAGTGGTGGTGTGACCCTCAACGTCATGTATGTCGGTTACAGCCAAAAGGCAGTGAGGGCTTTCTCGGGCAATTATATTGAAGTGCGTCTGGAGCCCGATTACATGGCACTTGATGAAGTGGTGGTTGTGGGCTATGGCACACAGCAGAAAAAATTACTGACGGGTTCGGTATCAGGAATACAAGTACAGCAAGAAGTAGCGGTTCCATTATCGGTCAGAGGTTCTGTTGCAGAAGGTGCCTTCATGCCGCTGTATGTCATCGACGGAGTAGTTGTAGACAATCTCTCCGGTATAGATTTGAACACCATCTCTGACCTCAAGGTCATCAAAGACGCCAGTGCCACAGAGATTTACGGCAGCAGAGCGAGCAATGGAGTGATCGTCATCAGTACTCAAGGCGCACCGATGGAGGACGCTGCCGAAACACTCAACCAACTCATCGCCTCACTCTCTTCTCAACCTGTTGTTGTCAGGGAGAACTTCGAGGAAACTGCATTCTTCCATCCCCGCCTCATGGCCGATGACAAGGGTGAGTTCGTCATCAGTTTCACCCTGCCCGAGAGCGTCACTTCATGGCGCTTCTTGGGACTGGCTCACGACCGTGAGATGAACTTTGGACTTTCCGAGGCACTGGCAGTGGCACAGAAAGAGGTGATGGTGCAGCCCAACCTGCCCCGTTTCATCAGGGTGGGCGACCAGTCTGTATTCTCTGCCAGGATAGCCAATCTTTCCGACAAGGTTAAGAAAGGCGTGGCAGAACTCACCCTCTCCGATATCAACACCAGCGAGGTGGTGTGGTCAGGAAATCAGCCATTCAACGTGGCGGCAGGAACTACGGAAGGCGTGAATTTCGCCGTACCTGCTTTTGAGACCACGGCGGCCCTCGTCTGCCGTACTATCGTTCGTGGTGATGACTTCAACGACGGTGAGCAACAGGTTATCCCCGTGGTGCCAGCCCGTGAACTGGTGACCACTACTTATCCTTTTGTCATGAAGGGTGAACAGAAGTTGGAACTGACGCTCGACCGTCTTCTCCCCGCAGATGCCGACCAGCGCCGCCTCACCTTCGAATATACCGCTCATCCCGAATGGCTGGCGATAGGTGCCCTTCCTGTCTTGTCGGCTACCACCGACATCGATGCCGTCTCTCAGGCTGCGGTCTATTATGCCAATCAGTTGGGTAGGATGGTGACCGAAGGCTCGCCTGCTATCCGTCAGGCTGTCATGGCATGGCAGAACGATTCCACGCTGCAGTCGCCCCTCAACAGTGCGTTGCAGAAGAATACCAGTCTGAAAGAAATGCTTCTCTCAGAAACACCCTGGATGACTGATGCCGAAGGAGAACGGGCGATGGAGCGCAAAATGGCGACATTCTTCGACACCAAGACGATGGACAAGAAATGCAAAGATGCACTCGACCAACTGAAAAAGTTGCAGAATGCCGACGGTGGGTGGGCATGGTGCCAGGGCATGAGCAGTTCGGTCTACACCTCAGTCCTTGTGATGGAGATGCTGGCACGCATCCAAATGCTGAAGCCTACAAAAGACTGTACCAAGTTGTTGGACAAGGGGTTGGCGTTCCTTCAGACAAAAGCCCATAAAGAGGTGGAAGAGATGCGGAAAGATACGGTAAAAGGCCATCATGTCACACCAAGCGAGTGGTTGCTGCACTACCTTTATATCAGTGCCCTCGTTTCGCCACAGCACCATCAGTCTGACAGCGACGACCATGAATACCTGCTTTCGTTCCTCCGCCAGCGCAAAGTAGACCTCTCCATTTATGGAAAAGCAGCATGTGCGGTCGTCATGGCACGTGAGGGCGACAATGAAAGAGCGCAGGAATATCTGAAGAGCCTCAAGGAATATGCCGTGACCTCGGAGGAAATGGGCATGTATTTCGACACTCCCAGGGCACAACGCTCTTGGTTCAACTACGAGATACCTACAGTGGCCATGGCTATCGAAGCCACACAACTGCTTACTCCCGAGGACACTACGAGTATTCAAATGATGAGACAATGGCTGCTGATGCAGAAACGCACACAGATGTGGGAGAGCAATGTGGCTACCGTGGAAGCCATTTATGCCCTTTTCAACGACAGTCCTCTCACCATATCATCTTCCACTCCTTCCGACTTGTCGCTCACTGTCGACGGGCAGCCTGTCGACCTCGGCCAAGGTACAGCAGGAGTGGGGTATGTGAAAGTCGTTGTCGACAAAGGTGACCTTCGAGAGTGCCGTATCGGGAAGAGTACCGGCCAGACGGCGTGGGGCGCTCTTTACGGACAGTCGTTGCAAGCGGTGGAGAAAGTGGCAGACGATGCGCAGGGCATCACCGTAGAGCGCGAACTGGTGTTGCCCGACCGTCCTCTGCGCGTAGGCGATAAAATCAAGGTGCGCATCACCGTGAAAGCCGACCGCAATTACGACTTCGTGCAAGTATGCGACCGCCGCCCGGCATGTCTCGAACCAGTAGATGCACTCAGTTTCTTCTGTTGGGGATACTATAATGCGAAGAAAGACAATGTCACGACCTACTACTTCGACCAACTCAGTAAAGGCACAACCGTGCTGGAGGAAGAATACTATGTAGACCGCGAAGGAGAATACACCTCAGGCACATGTGTCGCCCAGTGTGCGTATGCGCCGGAATTCAAGGGCATCGACGGAGCCTATCGACTCAAGGTGTCGCGTTGAGAAGCCTTAACACAATAAAATGTGCCCTCGTGCGTTATCATAATATGTTACGACATACAATCCGATGCCTAACGGTGTTGTTGATGGCAACACTGCTCTGTGCCTGCAACGACGACGACAGTTTCACCACGTCGCCGAATAACTTGCTGACGTTTTCGATTGATACGGTGAGGCTCGACACGGTGTTCTCACGCATTCCCACCTCCACACGCACCTTTTGGGTGTACAACAAGTCGGGCGATGGCGTGAGGTGCTCGAGAATAGCCTTGGAAAAAGGCAATCAGACGGGATTCCGCGTGAATGTAGACGGCACGTACCTCGGCTCGTCAGAGGGATTTCAGGTCAGCGACATCGAGGTGCGCAACCGTGACAGCATCAGGGTGTATGTGGAACTTACCTCACCTGCCAATAATAAGTTTGAACCCACGTTGCTTGAAGACAACCTCGTCTTCATGCTTGAAAGTGGCGTACAGCAGAAGGTGAACCTCAATGCCTTTACGTGGGATGCCGATATACGCGACAGTCTGGTGGTTGATGGTGAAACCACCATTGCCACCGATAAGCCTTTGGTCATCACTGGCGGTATCAAGGTAAAGGAGAATAGCAAACTCACCATCCCACCGGGTTCCACCATCTATTTCAAGGACAATGCTGGAATCGACGTCTACGGCACCCTGGATATTCGGGGTGAAGCAGACCGTAACGTGACACTCCGTGGCTATCGTCTCGACAATATGTTCTCCTACTTGCCCTACGACAGGGTAAGTGGACAGTGGAAGGGTATACGGTTCCATGAACCATCTTACGAAAACACCATTAACTATGCCGACATACACAGTACTTACAACGGTATCGTTTGTGATTCGTCGGGCGTCGACCGGCTCAAACTCAGCCTTTACAACAGCATAGTGCACAACTGTCAGGGATATGGCGTGAAGGTCGTGCATTCTGTGGTCGATGTGGTGAATTGCCAGATTACCAACACACTGATGGATTGTCTGGCTGTCTATGGAGGAGCGGCAAGAGTGATGCAGTCAACCATAGCACAGTTCTACTCCTTCGATGCCAACAGAGGAGCGGCACTGCGTTTCGCCAATTATGATGAGGAAAGAGTATTGCCCCTCTATCAGTTCGACTGCGTCAACTGCCTTGTCACAGGATATGCCGATGATGTGGTAATGGGCGAAGCCGACAGCACAGCCACCTATAATTTCTCGTTCGAGAACTGTCTCTTGCGCACACCTGCCATCTCTGATACAATAAGAGTGAAAAACGTGATTTGGGAGAATCCCGAAGATACCTTGACAGGGGGCGTAAAACATTTTGTTAAGATGGATACGGAGAATCTGATTTATGACTTTAGGCTCGACTCTCTCTCCACTGCCATCGGCAAGGCTTTGCCCATCGAAGGATTGCCTTATGACCGATTGGGAATCCGACGTGATGAGGAACCCGACCTCGGGTGCTACGAGTATGTAAAGAAACAATGAAAAATCTCAGGCCTATGAAAAATATTCAACTTGAAATCAACATCCACCACTTGCAGTTGGAGGAATTGAACGCCGACGAAAGGGAGTTGGTAGAGGCTGCCATCAAGGCTACCGACAACTCTTATGCAAAATACTCCCATTTCAGGGTGGGGGCAGCACTGCGGTTGGGCGACGGTAGGATGGTCATCGGTGCCAACCAAGAGAATGCGGTGTTCCCACTCGGCTTGTGTGCCGAGCGCACTGCCATTTTCGCGGCACAGGCAAATTACCCCGACCAACCCGTCACTGCAATCGCTGTAGCAGCGCGCAACGAATCCGGATTGGTGAAGTCTCCGGTATCGCCCTGCGGTTCATGCCGTCAGGTCATCCTCGAAATCGAGGAGCGTTACAGTCAGCCAATCAAGGTTCTGCTTTATGGCACTGATGGAGTGTATGTGGTAGATTCGGTGCGCGACCTTCTGCCGTTGTGCTTCATCGATGAGAGTATGCGATAGCCCTTTTCATTCCACCACGTCTACCTTCTGCTCATACACCGCATCGATGTTCTGGGTGGAAGGCGTTTCGGGTTGTGTCTTCACGACAGGACGCTTGACCACGTCCTGGGTTATAGAAGGTTTCACGCTAATGGTGGCTGGCCTTGCCAGTTCGGGAAGCACATGCCCTACGAAAAGTTCAGATGGCGGGACAGCAGGAGCCACCTTGTTTCCTTCCATTTCTATTTGTTCTTCAGGCGAGGCTGCGGCATTGCCTGCATTCTCGGTCACCGACAGCGTATCGGTGGCTGGGATGTCCTTGGATGCTGTCGTGAAATCCAGACTGTCGGTCTCTGCTGTGGCTTCGTGTTGCCTTCCTTCATCCGTCAATGATATTCCAGCGGCTTCCAGGCGGGTCTTACAGCCACCCATCATATGGGCAGCCTGCTTGATACGGGCCTGCATCTCGGGAGTGTCGCGGAATGCAATCAGATAGTCAAGGGCCTGGTCGTAATGGTCGTGGGCGAGATGCCAGTTTTCCAGAAACATATAGCATAGCCCCAGGCGGTAGTTGATGTCGCCCTTCTCATTGTCATAGCACACGGTGAGTGCTTTCTCATAATAGGGTATGGCTTCGGCAAACTGCCGCAGTTCGAAGTGGCTTTCACCGGCCGTGAAGTAGTATACCGACCGCTCATGTGGAGCAAACACCTCGAGTTGGGGCATCACGGCATCGAGTTTCTTGCATGCCTCCTCGTAAAGCCATTCGTGATAGTAGCACACACCCATGAATCCTTGAAAACGTGGGTTCAGTGCATATTCTTTGTCGAGTCGTTCAAACAGCAGTAGTGCCTCATGGTATTTCCCACTCTGGAAATAGGCAACGGCCATATCCAATCGGTCGTTGTCGCTCACTTCCTGCGCAAAGGTGGAAATGAGGTGGGCGACAATCAGCGTGAGGAGTATGACCAATCGTTTGACCATGGGCAGAAGAGAGAAAAGGCCTGATGCTTATTCTTCTGTATAGAAATTGATGAGCCTGCGCAGGGCACGGTCGCAGACAGGACAGAACACAGGGTTCTCGTTGGTGCGCATCCTGCAGTCCTGGCAACCTCGGTAAACACCTTTCAGACTGTATCCGGCTCCCTCAAACACGCCAACCCGCTGTTCTATCGTCTTTTTGTCGGTAGATTCTGGGGTGGGGATAGGTGTCTTTTTCTTCACCATGTCTTCCCATTTCGAGGCGAAGTCTACCAGCGTAGTAAGGTTGGGCTCCCATGGTTCCACGTCGTGTGGATACATCGGAATCTGTTCCTGTTCGTAGGCATACTCGTCGCCCAGACCTGCGAAACTGTGCCCGAACTCATGCACCACGACGGGCTTGAACAGTCGATGATGGGTCATGGAGAGGTTGTAGGAATTGAGTATGCCACCACCGCCATACTCTTCGGTGTTCACTAGTACGATAATGTGTTCGTAGGGCGTCCCTGCCAACCAGTTGTGCAAGTCTTTCAAGTGAAGGGTGGTCAGGTAGCGCTGGCTGTAGAACGTGTCGAAATGGGAATGGAGAGCGGTGTTGCGCCAGATGCCAAGATGAGGAGAACTGGTGCCGCTGTCGACGGAGGGAGACTTCACGGCCACGATGTGGAAGCGGTCGCGCAGCGATTTGAAAGGTTCATGCGCGAAGAGGGCTTCCGTGGCTTCTTGGGCATCGTGGAGAAAAGTGTCCATCTCACTCTCCTGATACCCCTCTGCCACAAAGGCGATATGGATGCAGCGTGTGGTGTCGGCAGCCTGTTGAAGAGTCACATAGGGCGTGACGTGGTCGTAGCCGGTGTGGCGGATGAGAATGTCGGTGGGCACCACGGTATGCGTGAGACTCACCATGGTTTGCTGCCGGTTGTCGTAGAGTTCCACTGTCACGTCAGCAGTATCCTTTGGCATAGGTGTGAGAAATACGTTTTGGAACGAGCGACACTGGGTATGTGCCTCATCATACGACAGCCATTCTTGAAACAGGGTGGAGAAGGAGTTGCGGTATATGACCTCTCCGCTGCGGTGGTGGCGCACGATGATTTGACCGTTGCCTCGTACTGGAACTTCGCTGAGATGATGGCGCTTGCCCCACCAACGCGGCACCATGTGCAATTCATCGACGGCTATTTCCTGATGATGTGCGTTGCCGGAGAACACATAATCGATACGTAACGTGGCATCACTGAAATATTGGTTGAAGTCTTGTGCGCTGGTGGCCAGTGTGAGAAATGCCGCCAACATCATAAAAAGGCGTTTGGGCAATAGGGGGGTCATAGGGTGAAGATTTGTTGTTTTCATTTTATGTTTAGTGAAATGTAATTGGCTATTTCTGGTACCGATGCCATTAGTTCTACGATATAGTTTCGGCTCCAGTCATCGGTATGGTACCTTTTCTTTCCCAAGAGCAGTAGGTCGATATCCATCATGATGATGTTGCCGGAGCGTAAGTCGGGTTTGTCACCGCAGGCCTGCTCCACATGCTTCAGCTGCAAAGTGATGTCTTTGGCTGTCATCTCACTCTCGCCGGTGGCAAGGCAGTTGAGAAAGGGTGTCGCCTCTATGCCGATGGCATTGGTCTCAACCATTGGCGTGAAGGTCATTGGCCCCAGTTTCTCTTCTAGCAGCGCCTTGGCTACAGCCATGCGACGTTCTCTTTTACAGTTGCTACCCAAGGCAAGAATGAATCGCTTCTTCTTCTTCATCTGTTGGTTCATGATGAGGATGGTCGAGTTATCGGCCTTTTCGTTGTGGAGCGGTAAAATTACAAATTTTTCATGGAATAGTGCGTAAAAACTGTATTTTTTAGCCACAGTCATTCATAACCACGATTATTTTGCGTATTTTTGCACCCGAATTGACAAATACTTCCTTTCTGTAGCCGTGATGGATGAAATGAACAAAGTGAAATTCAAAGCCGCGCTATTCGACCTTGACGGTGTGGTCTTCGACACCGAGTCGCAGTATTCTGTGTTTTGGGGCGAGATGTGCCGCAAATACCACCCTGAGATACCGGGATTGGAGAACAAGATAAAGGGGCAGACCCTGGTACAGATTTTCGATGGTTATTTCGATGGAATGGATGAGGCGAAAAGGGATATCCAGAAAAACCTCGACGAATATGAGGCTCGTATGACATACAGTTTCATTGCCGGATGCCGTGAGTTTATCCTTTCACTCCGTGAAAAAGGGGTGAAGACGGCTTTGGTGACCAGTTCCAACGATTCCAAGATGCGCTGTGTATACAGGTCTTGGCCCGATTTCGGCAACCTTTTCGATGCCGTCCTTACCTCTGAAGATTTCGATGAGAGCAAGCCCTCGCCCGACTGTTACCTCAAGGCTGCCGCCCGGTTGGGGGCAGGAGTGGAGGAATGTGTGGTCTTTGAAGACAGTTTCAATGGCTTGCGTTCGGGGAATGCCGCAGGAATGGTGGTGGTGGGCTTGTCGACTACCAATCCGGCTGATGCCATCTCGCCGCTCTGCGACAAGGTTATCTCCGATTACAACCATTTCGGGCATTCACAGTGTGAGGCGCTCATTGCCGTGAAACATCAATCGTAAGTTGACATGGATACACAGAATACCCCTGTTCATATTCGTCTTTGGAACCATGACTTCTGGTTGTTGGCCTTTGCCAATATGCTGCTCACCATTGGTGTATACATGCAGATGATGTATGTACCAGAGTGGGTGAAACAGTATAGTGCTGGCGGTGATATGCAGATATGGTCGTGGGTGGCTTATGTCGTCGGCTTGTTTTCCATGGGGGGATTCTGTTCTTTTCTCGTTCAGAAATACCGCCGCAACCGTGTATGCCTCCAGTCGCTCATCGTGGTGATGACCTTGCTCGCATCACCCGTTTTCCTCGGTGCATTCTATAAGAACAATGTCGTTTGGACTATGCCGTTGTTGCGCTTTCTCACAGGGGCGTTCTTCGGACTGGCACAGATGGTGTTGGCGAGCACCTTGGTCATCGATTGCTGTGAAGCCCCCCAGCGAACGGAGGCCAACTATTCCACAGCATGGTTCTATCGCTTTTCCTTGTCGTTGGGACCTCTCTTGGCCTTGATGCTCTTCAGATTTGCCGACATGAAGGTCTCGATATGGGTGTCGGCGGGTCTTGTGGCTTTGGCTTTTGTGCTAATATCATTGGTGAAATTCCCTTTCAGGACTCCGGAAGACAGCCTGCATAGGTTCTCGCTCGACAGGTTTTTGTTGCCGGGAGCATGGGCGTTGTTCTTCCAGTTGCTGCTGGTCACCATGGTGCTGGGCATGATGATGTCGGTGTTTTTTACCTGTGCCCACTTCTTTGCATGGCTGATGTTGGGTTTCCTCCTTGCCCTGTTGGCAGAGAAATTTGTCTTTATGAATGCGGAACTGCAGAGTGAGATGGTAACAGGACTGTTGCTGATGATGGCGTCATTGCTGTTGATGCTTACCAACAGCAGTGACGACGTGATGTATATCGTTCCGGTGCTGACAGGATTGGGAACCGGACTGATTGGCTCTCGTTTCATCCTGTTCTTTATCAAACTCAGCGACCATTGCCAACGGGGAACGTCGCAGAGCACATATTTCCTGGCATGGGAGTCGGGGATTGCCCTTGGCTTGGGTCTTGGTTTCCAATTGGTCAGAGAACAGAAACCAGGGGAGAGTGTAGACCCTTGGCTCGACGTGTATGTCGTGGCCTTGGTCATGACAGTTGTTGCGCTAGTCGTTTACGTAGGTTTTACCCACAAGTGGTATCTGCGTCACAAGAACAGGTAGTTAGCCACATCTCAAGTTTTTATCAATAACATCATATTGTTGCCTTGAGGTCGGCGAGGGTGATTTCCTTCAGTTCTTTCTCCGTCTTTTGTGCCGAAGAGCGAGACAAGCGGTTGGCTTGATGCTGGATGCATTTCTCGAACACATTGCGCACATAGCGCGCATTGCCGAAATTCCTTTCTTTTTTCGCTACAACCTCTTCCAGACGGCTCATGAGATAATCCTTGGCATCATCGTTGAGCGTGTACTCATTCTTGCGCACATACATCAGGAAAATGCGTGTGAGTTCCTCGGGCGTATAGTCCGGAAAATTGATGTAACGGTTGAAACGCGACTGAAGGCCGGGGTTGGAGTTGATAAACCGTTTCATCTCATCAGGATAGCCGGCTATGATGACCACCAGTTTGTCGCGGTCGTCCTCCATACGTTTCAATAGGGTGGAGATGGCCTCCTGACCATAGTCGCCGCCGTTGTCGTTTTTCGGTACAAGGGAGTAGGCCTCGTCGATGAACAGCACACCATTGAGGGCGGAGTCGCAGATGGCATTGGTCTTGACGGCAGTCTGCCCCATGTACTCGGCCACCAGTCCGGAACGGTCGGTTTCCACCATGTGGCCACTCTTCAGTATGCCCAAATCCTTGTATATGCGGGCGACAATGCGTGCCACGGTGGTCTTGCCCGTGCCGGGACTGCCGGTGAAGACCAGATGATACGACATCTTCGGGGTCTTCAGACCTTTCTCCGAGCGCATCTTCTGCACCTTGACGAAGTTGGCCAGACTATTGATTTCTTCTTTCACGCCCTCCAGGCCGATGAGTTCGTTGAGTTCCTCATAAGGGTCATTCTCCAAGGGCTCGTTCACTACTATCTCCCCTGGCTTTCTGTCACCTTTCTTGTCGGTCGTGGTCTTTGGCTTTTCCGTTTGTTCTGTGGAATCTGTGGTATCGGACTGGTCGTCACCAAAGGTGTCAACGATAAAAGTCAGTATACCCATCAAGACAAACATCACGATGGTGATGAGACCCACAATCTTGAGAACAGTAGATAGTTTATTGTCCATGGCAATGAATAGTTGATTTCACATAAAAAGAATAAACGACCAGGGGGAGCAGGTAGCCAGCGAGGTCCAGCAGGTCGAAAGTGCCGGGAACGACCCCGATGGCCTGACCCAGTTCCGAAAAGGCTCCAATGAGGGGGATGACGCAAGCCCATTTCCATCGGGTGGAAGCATTGACACCGTGCATCAGACTGTGGATGAACAGGATGTAGGCTCCCGCCCAAAGAGCACCGGGAAGGTTGTATACTACCCAGTCGTATGGATGCCAGTGGCTGGCTGTCTCCCGCAAGTGGGAGAGGTGCCGTGACAGTGGAGTGGCATCGGCAATTCTCAGCATGAGAATGTGGCGCGACCGGAAGAGTACATAGAGCATGCCGCCACTCAAAAGGAGCAACACGCTGCAAATAATACTCTTCTTTTCACGCATGGTAGTAGTCGTTTGGTGGCTCAAAATTACTAAAAACATTACACATGGCAAAAAGAGGATGTGCTTTTTTTCATATTTCTCCCTGTTGAAGGCCTTGCTATTGAAAATAATATGTATATTTGCATTCATAATGACATTCATGTGACACACATGAGAAAAACTACCACCAGAAGCACATCTCTATGAAAAAGTATTTCCTTTACCTCGTACCCATGCTGTTGTTGTGTGCCTGTACATCCCGCAGACACCTTGTTGACGTTAGTGGACAAAAACAGAAAAGCATCGTTATTCTCTATGAGAATGACGTACACTGCGGCATCGACGGCTATGCCAAACTTGCCGGTCTGCGTGATGCCATCCAGAATTCCGATACTGCCTTTGCTGCAGCCGTTAGTAGTGGCGACTTCTTGCAGGGTGGTGTCAGCGGGGCCATCTCCCGCGGACAGTATATCGTCGATATTATGCGCCATGTTGGCTATACTGCCATTACCATGGGTAATCATGAGTTCGACTACGGCACCCCTCGTATGAAAGAATTGCTTCCACAGATTCAAACATCCATTGTATGTTGCAATTTCTTCGATGCGGGCGCCCTTCAGCCCTTCTATTCTCCATATGTTATACGGCAGTTCGGTACAAAACGCGTGGCCTTCGTTGGAGTCTGTACCCCGGAATCGATGATTGCCGAGGCCTATTCGTTCTATGACGATGAAGGTAACCTGCTATATGACTTGAAACCGGCACAACTATACAGCATTGTTCAGGCTGCTGTGGACGATGCCCGTGCAAAGGGTGCCGACTATGTGGTGGTGCTCGCTCATGTAGGTGAGCAGAACTCGGATATGGACATCGATTCACATCAGTTGGTGGCAGCCACAAGGGGTATCGATGTGGTGCTCGACGGTCATACCCACTCTGTCGTCCCTCACAATGAGGTGAAGAATATCGATGGGAAAACTGTCGTCATTTCCCAGACTGGTACGCAACTCGCTAATGTGGGGAAACTCCTTATCTCCCCGGATGGTGCATTCACCACTTCGCTGATTCCCGCTGCCGACATTCCTTATGAGAGCACTGCGGTGAAACATGCCACCGACAGCATCAAGATGTTGCTGGAACAGGTGACCTTGCGCAAAATCGGTGAGTGCGACTATGCGCTTGAGATTTATGACGGTCAGGGGGTGCGGCAGGTAAGAAAAGCCGAGACCAACTTGAGCGACCTTGTGACCGACGCCTTCCGTCACTATATGGATGCAGAAATAGGTCTGTGCAACGGTGGTGGTATCCGCAACACCATCCCCGCAGGAGTCATTACTTATGGTGATGCCATCAACGTGCTGCCTTTCGACAACCACATGTGCAAGATTGAGGCTACCGGCAGCGAGATAGTGGCAATGTTGGAGAAATGTATTGCCGCACTGCCTGAAGAAGATGGCAGTTTTCCACAAGTATCGGGTATGCGCTTCACCGTACATAGTGTGAGCCATACCGTCAGTGATGTGCTTGTGCTGGATGCCGCAACGGGCAATTACCTGCCTATCGATCTCGCAAGGAAATATACCATCTGCACGACCGACTACTATAACTCGAGTGGATTCTACGGTATGCTGAAGGAGTGCAAACTCCTCAAGGCCACCACCGTACTCTGTCGTGACGCACTGTCTGACTACATCGAAAAAACGCTTGGTGGGACACTTGGCAGTGCTTACATCAGTCCCCAGGGGCGTATCACGATGGTGAATGACTGAAAGCCATGACCTGATTTTTCGTTAATGTTTTATAATTTGGCTACCAATTCAACGTTTTTGTTTATTTTTGCACGAAAATAGCGAAGGTGGTCTATCTCTTCGTAAAAACAAGTACACTATACATTATTAATAAGTAGTTTAATATAAATCAAGGAAAAATGAACAAACTGGAAAGTCCTGCAATTCTTGTCGTCGATATGCTCAACGATTTCGTAACCGGCGCACTGGGATGTGATCGTGGAAGAGCCATCGTACCTGCTACCGCACAACTGCTTGATGCCGCCCGTAAGGCTGGCGTGCCTGTCATCTTCTGCAACGATGCACACATCAAAGGAATCGACCGTGAGTTGAAACTCTGGGGCGACCACGCCATCGCTGGCACAAAGGGTGCTGAGGTAATACCAGAACTCAACCTCTGCGACAAAGACTATGTAGTGCCCAAACGCCGTTACAGCGGTTTTTTCCAGACCGACCTGGATATACTGCTCAAGGAACTGGGCGTGAAAACCGTTATCATGACCGGACTGCATGCTCATATGTGTGTACGCCACACTTCTGCTGATGCCTATTGTCTGGGATACGACGTAGTTGTAGCCAAAGAGGCAACCGACTCTTTTACTGAGGAAGACTATAATATCGGTATTGCTTATCTCAAGACCTGTTATGGTGCCGATGCTTATTCGAATGAGGAATTGATAGCCGCTTTCTGATTCTTCATTTCCGACATTTCATCAGGTGGATACATAGAGCGTATCCACCTGATCTTTTTTTATGGTTGACGGAAAGACATCAGAAGATTAAAAAGTCTTTCTGCGACACCATTAATGGATTGGGTAATGGCTCTATATGATAAAAATTCCTAAACAAAAATTATCAAATCTGAAAAAAACACCTATTCTTGATTGGTGAATTAAACTTTTCCAGCTTACATTGCGTCAAATTATCAGAATAACAAAAAATCATTTTTATTCATTAAATCTCAATAGGTATTAGTTTATGAAAAAGGTAATAGCAATGTTGGCAATGATTGCCATGACAACAGGAATGTCGGCACAAGACAATTCAGGTCAAAGACATCCAAGAATGAATCGCGAGGAAATGGTGCAGCAACGTACTGACTTTATGGCCCAGCAATATGGACTTAATGACGTGCAAAAGCAGCAGTTGCTCGAATTGAACAAGAAATATGCCGACAGCATTCCCATGATGGGCCGTAGGCCCGGTGGTCCCGGCAACGGTCAGATGCGTCGACCTGGTCCTCCTCAAGGAGGTGACAATGGCAATGGCGGTTTCCACCGCGGTCAGAGGCCAGGCATGCAACAGGGTCCTGGTCGCCCCCATTTCGACCCGGAGAAGATGAAAGAATATGAGGCTGGTCTCTCACAAATCATGACCAAGGAACAATATGCCCAATACGAGGCTGATAGGAAAGCACGTATGGAGCGTATGCAACAAAGAAGAAGAGATTGAGATTCGATTCGAAATAATAGTTAGTTAGGTAAAAGGTTTTAGGACGACAGGCTGCCTTGTTTAGGGCAGCCTTTTTTTGTCATTCAAAATCATGGTGCTTCAGTTTTTTTTTCTTACTTTTGCGACAGAATATCCATAATCGATTCTTTATGAAGAAAATCTTGTTAGTTGCATTAGCAGCCTTGTTCTTTGTGCCTGTCGTTGCGCAAGAACAAAGTGTGCTCCAGGTTAAGGAAGCCAAACTGAGTAATGGGATGACCGTGTGGCTCAATGAAGACCACTCCCAGCCCAAAGTCTATGGAGCCGTGGTGGTGAAAGCCGGGGCAAAGGACTGTCCGAATACGGGCATCGCCCACTATTTTGAGCACATCCTTTTCAAGGGAACCGAGGAAATGGGTACTGTCGACTATCAGGCTGAGAAGCCTTGGCTCGACTCCATTTCCGCCAAATACGACCAACTTGCAGCCACGAAAGATGAGGCCCAGCGGCTGTTGATACAGAAGGATATCAGCCGTTTGAGCCAGAAAGCCAGTGAATATGCCATTCCCAATGAGTTCAACCGTTTGATTTCCAAGTATGGCGGTTCAGAACTCAACGCCGGAACGAGTTGGGACTTTACTTTCTACCACAACATTTTCACCCCACAGTACATGGCACAGTGGTGCTGGCTCAATAGCGACCGTCTGATCAACCCGGTATTCAGGCTCTTCCAAGGTGAGTTGGAAACCGTCTACGAGGAGAAGAATATGTATTCCGACGACATGATGTCGATGGCCACGGAGAAGGTGCTGGCAGAGTTGTTCCAAGACCAGCCCTATGCCTATCCTGTGATTGGCAGTACAGAGAACTTGAAGAACCCGAAACTCTCCGAGATGAGGGCTTTCTATGAGAAATATTATGTGGCATCGAATATGGGACTTGTGCTCAGTGGCGACTTCGACTCTGGGAATATCATGCCGTTGCTTGAACAGACCTTTGGAAGGATTCCGCAGGGCGTTGAACCCCAACACGTGAAGTCGGTGCTGCCCGACATCACCGCAGAACGTACGGTGGAAATCAAACTCCCCGTGCCACTGGTTAGTATAGAATTGCTTGCTTTCAAGACACCTACCGATTACGAGAAAGATGCCAATGCCGTGAAACTCGCTTTCGACCTACTCTCCAACGGACAGGCGGGAATGCTCGATTCGCTCATCAACGAAGGAACACTTCTCATGGCAATGGCACAGCCGTTGAGTCTCAATGACGCTGGGTGTGGGTTTGTGTTGGTTATCCCCAACCTGCTCGCTTCGAAGAAGAAGGCAGAGAATGCTTGTCTGGAGCAGATAGAAAGGCTGAAGAAAGGTGACTTTAGCGATGAGGTGTTCAACACCCTGAAACTGGAGGCTATCAGAGAGGCCAACCGTTCACTTGAAACCATCAGCGAGAGAGCCGCTCAAATGGTAGAAGTGATGGCTGCCGGCCATTCCTGGCAGGATTACTTGGACAAGGTCGACGGCTACCGCACCATCACCAAGAATGATGTGGTGCAGGCTGCCAACAAATACTTCGGTGCTCCTTTCGTGCGCTTCAAGAAAAAGAACGGGGAGTATACAAAAGACAAGGTCTCCCAGCCCGATTACAAGCCTGTGGTTCCCAAAAACAGGAACGCGGAGTCGGAATATGCCAAGCGACTGGCTCAGATGCCTGTTGCCGACAAGGAACCAAGACAGTTAGACTTTGACCGTGATGCCACCACTATCCCGCTTGGCGGTACTGCCACTCTCTATACGGTGAAGAACCCTGTAAACGACCTCTTCCAACTCGAACTCATCTTCAACCGGGGGCTGAAAGCCGACAGACGCCTCTCTGCCGCCATGGCTCTTCTTAGCATGGCAGGCACCGATTCGCTTACCCGACAGCAACTTGAAAAATCGTTGCAGGCCTTGGGGGCAAGTCTTGCCGTTGACGTGAGCAACACCTCTTCCAAAATCATGCTGACGGGAGTTGACAGAAATTTCGATGCCACCATGGCATTGTTAGGACATTTCCTCAACCATGTACAGTCTAACAGCAAGACGTTGTCGCAGATCAAGTCGGCAGAGAAGGCCGACTCGAAATCTTTCGGCTCCGACAACAAGGAGGTCTTCAGGGCACTCCTCGAAAAAGTGAGATATGGGAGCAACTCGTCGTATCTTAATCGTCTGCCACAAGCCGAGGTGAAGAAAATGAGCGGAGAAGAGATGCTTGAGGCTTACCTGGCCATACTGTCTGCATCATGCAATGTGGTGTATAGCGGTACGCTGCCTGATGAACATGTGAAGGCCAAGGTGCAGCAGTATCTCCCTGTGACAAAGTGTACTCAGGCATACGTCGATTACGGTGAGAATTACGTAGGCTACGACCAGCCCATAGTTTATGTGTATGACATGTCGAAAGCCCGCCAGACCATCTTCTTCACCTACGAGCAACTGACTCCGTTGGCTACGAGAGAAAAGCGGATTCCACTGAGGTTGTTCAGTGAGTATTTCGGTGGCGGCATGTCGTCGGTCATGTTCCAGGAGGTGAGGGAATTCAGGTCGATGGCATATTCCACAAGTGCCCAGGCTGGATTCAAATCGTTGAAGCCCAATCCCAATCTGCCGGGATGTTTTATCACTCTCGTGGGCACGCAAGCCGACAAGACGATGTCTGCCATCTCTCTTGTCGACTCATTATTGCGTGACATGCCGGTGAACGAGAAAAATTTTGCCGTGGCTAAGCAGGAGAGAATCAGTAATATCGACACCGAATTCCCGTCGTTCCGTGAAATCGGCGAAAAGATCGCTCTCGTCAAATGGTTGGGGTATACAGAAGACCCTAACAAAGGCATTGCTGACCTCTATAGTAAAGCCACTTTCGATGAAATGATGCAATACTACAACCAGAATGTGAAAAACCATCAAGGCCACCGCGTGCTGGGTATCGTGGGCAATGTGAAGAAACTTGATATGAAAGCACTGGAGAAATACGGAAAAGTGGTGGTGCTGAAACTCGAAGACATCTATCGCAAATAAGACCCACAAAAAAACGAGCCGGCACCCATGAAAGTGCCGGCTCTGTTGTTTGCTGTAAATATTCTTTTCTCTGCAGGTTGCGCTTTCGGCGCAACTGAAGGTTAGATATTCTTTTCTCAGTAGGTTGCGCTTTCGGCGCAACCGAATGTTGGTCTTACAGCGTGAGGCCCAGGTAGACCATCAAGCCGTTCATCAGTATCCAGAAGATGGCGAAAGGCATGGTCTTGCGCATGATATCACCATCCTGACCCTCCATGTCGCAGGCGGCGGTAGCGATGGCAATACTCTGTGGCGACAGCAGTTTACCACCCTCCGAACCGGCGCAGTTGGCGGCAGCCAGCCAGTTGGTCTCATTACCCGGTACACCGAAGAAGGTGGAATTGTTCACCAGACCAAGGTCGCTGGCAGCAGTGGCTTGCAGTTTGCCGAAGAGGATATTCGCATTGGTGGCACTGCCGGTGACGAATGTGCCGATAGAGCCGATGAGTGGAGCGAAGAACGGGAAGAATGTGCCGGTAAGTGCTACAAGTCCCTTGGCGATATCGTTTGTCATGCCAGCATTGTTCATAAGCATGGCCATGGCGACGAGGCAGCAAATCGTTACGACGGTCTTCTGAAGATTGATGGTAGTCTTGCCAAGCAGTTTCATCAACTTGCCGAAACTCATGCCTTGAATAAGACCACCGATGGTGGCACCGAGGAAAATCATCAAGCCCGCATTGGAGAGCCATCCGAACTTGAAGGCGTTTCCGGTGACAGGCAGTTCAAACTGGGTTACCAGGGTCTGGTTCAGCAGTTGGTTGATAGGTGGAACAATCTTGCTGGAAATGAGGATGAAGAAGATGATGAGGCCATAAACACTCCATGCCTTCAGGGTCTTGGAAAGACCAAACTTCTTCTTCTCTACCTTCACCTCATCGGCGGGGTTCTCGTCGTGGATAAACAACTTGTTGTAAATGAGCATGGCGATGATAGCAGCCACACTACCGAGGATGGCAGGGGTCTCCGGACCGATGAAATGGGCGCAGCAGAACTGCACGATGATGGAGAATGTGCCGACAAACAAAGCCAGGGTGATGTTTTTTACGATTTTGGTGCGGTCGGTCATCATCAGGATGAGGAATGGAGTGATGTAGAACATCAGAGACAACTGCACGATGATGAAGGTGGCCACCTCGCAAAGCATTTCTGGAGATGCCACACCTTCGGCAGCCACCTGGTTGGCCAATGTGGTGGCGGGAAGTCCAACGGCACCGAAGCCTACAGCCACCGTATTGGCAATCAAACAGATGACAGCCGAGAACATGGGCTTGAATCCCAAACCGATGAGGATGGCTGCAGGAATGGCCACTGCCGTGCCGAAACCGGCCATACCTTCAAGTACGCCTCCAAGACCCCACGTCAGGAGCAATACGAGGAGGCCCTTGTCTCCAGTCATTTGGATGAACTGTGTCTTGATGGTTTCAATCTCTTTTGTCTCGCAGAGAATGTTGTAACTGTAGATAGCACAGATGATGATGAGGATAATCGGGAAGCATGCCTTGAGCAGACCTTCTATCACAGACCAAAGTGTAATGCCGAAGATGGAGACGTTGGCATATTTCTCAGGTATGATTCCCATGGCTGGGGCGGCAAATAACGCCAAAAGAATGGTAACGATAAGTGTTACGATGGCACTTTTGTAGCCCGACACTTTGAAGCCCATCATCAATACAATGAGCAGAACAATTGGAATAACGGAAATTAATGCTGACATAAGGTTAAAAAGTTTAATTGATGGTGCCAAATTTAGTAAATAATCCTTAAATCAGCAAATTATTTGCAGGTTTATTTACCTTTATGAAACAAATTGGCCTTGTTTAATGATGATAAGGTGGAACAAAAGACTGTTTTATCTGGTCGTTTCTATGATGTTCTTGTGCTTTTCCTTCCCGATACTCTTTGGCAAAGAGATGCAGACCCAATGTGAACGCCAAGCAGCACGTCTTTGTTGTCATTGCGCTTCAGTTCGGGAAGGTGTGATGGCCATGTGCTTGATGTTTACAACAGACAAAAGGGTTGTCTGTGCAAAGTCAGGGCAGGGTTATTCCGGCAATTTTCCTGTGGATAAGTATTCCTTGTAAGCCTTGCGCTTCACGTCGGCTTCGATGTCGCTGATGGCACGGTGCGGGTTAGATAGCGACTTCACGTAAACACAGATGGCGAAGACCACCACGGTGATGAGGATGCTGGCTATCCAACGTAGGATTTCCTTTTCGATGGGGATGTACTGCATGCTCACTATGCCGGCAACGACGGGTATGCCGAAGAGCAGCCAGTCGCTGCCCGAACTGATTTTATAGGTCTCTACAGCGGCACGGTATTCGTCGTCTTTCATCAGTATGCTGGTCTTGTGCCCATTCCAGTACTGCTCGAATTTCGGGTCTCTTGTATCCATATGTTATAATATATAATTCAAATCTCAAACATCTTGCAAGCCAAGTGCAGACGAAAGTTTACTTTCAGTATGCTGAGGCGCCGCCGACATTCGACCGAAGGTCAAACCCTAATCAGGTCACTCATGATGCTGTCGCTCACGATGATGCCCTTGAGTGAGAGTCTCAGCCAACCGTCGTCCTTCACCAAATGGCCCGTCTTTACCCATCTTCCTGCCTGGTCTTCGAGGTATTGTGAGAATTCGGTGCCATATTGCTGTTTCACCTTCTCGATACTTATCCCCCACGATGTACGCAATGCGGTAGTGATGAGGTCGTTGTAATGGTCGTATGGGCTGAGAACCTCACGTTCCGACGGTACCTGTCCGGCATTGATGGCAGAGATATACTTCCCGATGTCGGATATGTTCCACTGGCGCCCCGCATGGTCGTAGGAATGAGCCGCGGCGCCAATGCCTAGGTAGGGAACGTCGGTCCAGTAACTGGTGTTGTGGCGTGACCGGTATCCAGGAAGTGCGAAGTTGCTGATTTCGTAGTGTTCATACCCTGCCTTCTGCAATCTGTCGGCAAGCAATGTATACATATCGGCATAGAGGTCTTCGTCTACAGCGCTGAGGTCACCTCGTTGCATCATCTTGTGGAGTGGGGTGCCTTCTTCTATTGTCAGGCCGTAGGAAGAGATGTGCTCCACACCCAGGGAAAGGGCTTGTCGGATGTCGTCGTCGAACTCCTCAAGTGTCTGATTGGGAAAGGCGAACATCAGGTCGATGCTGATGTTTGATATCCCCACCTCGCGCAGATGGCGCACAGCCTCGATAGCCTGGCTGGCCGTATGTCGCCGGCACAGGAGCCTCAGCCGTTGGTCGTCGAAGGTCTGGATGCCCATGCTTACTCTGTTTACTGGCAATGATGCCAGGGTCGTGGCAAATGCGATATCCACGTCGTCGGGGTTGCATTCCATGGTGATCTCTGCATCTTTGGCAATGGCGTAGCAGTCGGTGATGGCATCAAACAGTTGCCTGAGTTGTCCTGCGTCAAGTTGAGAGGGAGTGCCGCCACCAATATATATAGTGTCGATGGGAGGCTTGACGCGCAATAGCATCTCCTTGCACAGCGCATCGACATAGGCCTGGCGATGGCTGAGCAGGGTGGTGGAGTAGAACCCGCAATACACACACCTGCTCTTGCAGAAAGGGATATGCACATACAGTCCTGCCATGGGTTCAGTGCTCAGTGTCCTTCTTGCGGCTCTTTATCTCAGTGGAGAGCATCTCGCGGTTCACTTGACCGATGTCGGTATACCACACCAGGCCACCATTCGGACTGTATCGTCGCTCCTTGATGCTGTTGAGCATCTCCTCCAACTGCTCCGTGGTGAGCGCATCGATCATGGGATGACTCAAGAAGCGCTCGTTCACCACTGGCCATACCGTTTTTCCAATAGAGTCGGTATGTATGCCGTTGCGCATGGTTTCCATGTCGTGTTTCACCATTTGTTCACGGGTGGATTCGTTGCCGTCGAAACTATAGAACAATCGGCATTTATCCAACTGATTGTCGTGAATGAGGAAATAATGCTGGTCGCCGTCATGATAGTGTGAGAAACCCATCTCACGGAGTTGCGAATCGTTGTCGTCGCCTACTCCCCTTGCCGCTCTTTTCAGAGGCATCTCCGAATCTTCGGGGGTGGTAACGGTGACAACGCCGTCGGTCCAGTGCATTCCCGCTATGCCCTCTGCCCCATAGATACGGTCTACGTGCCCCTCGGCTTTACGGTCGCCGACGATGCTCTTGAGATACTGGTGTATTTCGCTAAGGCCTTTCCATACGAAGTCGGGCATATCACCGCTTCCATCGATGGAACCATAGGGCTCGATGAAAGTGACGGAGAAATGCGACGATGGGGCGTCGAGGACCTCGAACATAGGTTTGTAGTATCCTTTCGAACGGTAAAGTTTGTTCTTCTTGACCAGTTCCAGACAGTGGATGAATACCTCGTCGCCCACTTCCACTGTGATCTCCTCTCCTTCGCAGTCGCCGCTGATGGTCAGCAACTTCTTTCCTGTTTCCTCATCGTAGCGGAGGTGATACACCGTGACGTCAAAAGGATTCATGCCTCCGCCCCGGGTGTAATGATAGGAGATGAACTTGCCCGTTGGCATGGTCTTGCCCAGTACACAAGTAGTAAGGCAGAAGGTCATTACGAAGGCTGAGGCGAAGAGCAGAAGAAAGAACATGGTATGTTTCATCGCAACATGGGCTTTTGTGGTGTTATGTTGCAAAATTAACGATTTTTTTTATCCCGACTGATATAAGAGCGGATTTTTTTCCTAATTTTGCATGCACAAATTCTTGAAAGCGACATTTCGTAATAGTTTTTATACATGCATTTTTCCACCCTCATATCCAATCGTAGGAGTTGCCGGTCTTTCAACGAGAGCGAGGTGCAGCCCGAACAGGTGCAGGCCATTCTCCGTGCCGCCCTGCTTGCCCCATCTTCGATGAACAGACAATCGTGGCATTTCATCGTGGTCGACGACAAGACCTCGCTGGCCAAACTGTCTGACAGCAAAGAGCATGGCTCCCACTTCTTGAAAGACGCCGCCTTGGCTGTCGTGGTGACGTGCAATCCAGTAGAGAACGATTGCTGGGTGGAGGACGGTGCCATTGCCGCTTCGTTCATGCAACTGCAGGCCGAGGAACTCGGACTGGGGTCGTGCTGGGTACAGATACGTGGCAGGCGGATAAGTGATGGCACGCTCTCATCGGATATCGTGAAAGGCATTCTCGACATCCCCGAAGAACAGCAAGTGCTCTGCATCGTTGCCATCGGCAACAAACACCAGCAGTTGCCCCCTCATGCCGACGAGGACCTGCCGTGGGAAAAGGTGCATGTCGACAAATTCTGAAAAGCCCATGATAGACTATGACTTGAAAAAAATCAAAGCGGTGGTCTTCGATGTTGATGGCGTACTCAGCCGTCAGACCATCTCGATGGATGCTAAAGGTGAGCCACAGCGCACTCTCAATATCCAAGACGGTTATGCCATCCAACTGGCGAGAAAGGTTGGGTTGCGTATCGCCGTCATCACTGGTGGGCGTACGCCGTCCATTCGTCTCAGGTATGAGTACCTGGGCGTAGAGGACATTTACCTTGGTAGTGCCGTCAAGATTATCACTTATAATGATTTCCTGGAGAAATATGGCTTCAGCAATGATGAGATTCTCTATATGGGCGACGACATCCCCGACTATGAGATCATGAAGGTGTGCGGTTGTCCTTGTTGTCCTGCCGATGCCGCTCCCGATATCCGCGAAATCAGTCGGTATGTGAGTAGCCGCGATGGTGGCGACGGGTGTGCGCGCGATGTGATAGAACAAGTGTTGAGGGCACAGGGCAAATGGCTGAGCAGCGCTGAAGCCTTTGGATGGTGAAAATCTATTCTGCTATGTATCAACTTATTCTGGCAAGCAATTCTCCACGCCGGCGCGAACTCCTCGCCGGACTCGACGTGCCTTTCGAGGTAAAAGTGCTTCAGGGCATCGACGAAAGTTATCCTGCCGACACTCCTGTCGGTGAAGTTCCCGTTTACATCGCAAAGGCCAAGGCAGAGGCCTATCGGGGGCGTATCAACGACGACCAATTGGTCATCACTGCCGATACGGTGGTGGTGCTCGATAACTTGGTGCTTGGAAAACCCGCCTCTCATGATGATGCCTGCGAAATGCTCAGGGCATTGAGCGGCAAGACCCATCAGGTGATTACGGGGGTCTGTCTCACCACCACCACCATGCAGCGCTCTTTGTCGGTGGTTTCCGATGTGACGTTCAAGGCATTCACCGATGATGAAATCGAGTATTATGTAAGTCATTACAAGCCCTACGACAAGGCTGGAGCCTATGGCATACAGGAATGGATAGGCTATGTAGGGGTGACAGCATTGAAAGGAAGTTATTTCAATGTCATGGGACTTCCCGTGCAGCGCATTTATCAGGAGTTGGTCGATATGTGTGGGCCAGAACTGTTTATTCGTGATGGTAAGGCTCACCCTTGATGATGGTGCAGGCGCGGTAGACTTGTTCCACGAAAATCATGCGCACCATCTGGTGAGAGAACGTCATCTGCGATAGTGATACCTTCTCATTGCCCCGTTGATAAACACTGTCGGCAAACCCATAAGCTCCGCCGATGACAAACACCAAACGGCGTACATTCTGACTTTTCTTTTCCAGCCATGAGGCAAAATCGATGCTACGGCGCTCTTTGCCATGCTCGTCGAGCAACACCACATGGTCGCCGTCTTGTATCTGACGTAAGATCAACTCTCCCTCACGCTCTTTCTGTTGTGCGAAGGTAAGGCTCTTCGTGTTTTTCAGTTCGGGTATCACCAATATTTCGAAAGGCATGTAGTGTGTGATACGTCCCACATAGTCGTCGATGCACGCGGAAATGTGCTTGTTGGTGGTCTTGCCCACGAGGATGAGAACAGTCTTCATGATAGGAATGGATTGTAAGAGGTGAGGAACTATGCAAAAATACGAAAAAAAAAGCAAGACATAGATGCTGCAAAGAATTTTTATATTCAAAAAAGAGAAAAAAACGTCACTCGGATATGCGATAATGTGATTTTTTTTCTTATCTTTGCAAAAGTAACTGCCTTAATTGGAAAAACATTTTTTTTTAAACTTTAATAATATGGAAAATAACGCGGAATTGATTTTGCAATGTGAAGAGAGGGCAAAAAAATGGCTCACCCCTTCATTCGACGAAGAGACACGTAAAGAAGTTCAGGCCATGCTCGACAACGACGACAAGACCGACCTGATCGACGCTTTCTACCGTGACCTGGAGTTTGGCACCGGTGGGCTCAGGGGCATCATGGGTGCTGGTACCAACCGTATGAACAAGTATATCGTCGGTATGGCCACCCAGGGTTTTGCCAACTACATCAACAAGGCTTTCCCAGGACGCAATGACCTGAGTGTGGTGGTGGGACACGACTGCCGTAACAATGGACGTATGTTTGCCGAGACAGTGGCCGACATCTTCTCTGCCAACGGCATCAAGGTCTACCTCTTCGAGAGTCTCAGACCTACCCCCGAAATCTCTTTTGCTATCCGTCATCTGGGTTGCCAGGCTGGTGTCAATGTCACCGCTTCGCACAACCCACGCGAGTATAACGGCTACAAGGCATATTGGGATGATGGCGCACAGGTGCTCACACCACATGATGTTGGCATCATCGAAGAGGTGAACAAGGTGACCATCGACGACGTGAAGTTTGAAGGCAACAAGGAACTCATCGAGATTATCGGTGGAGAGATGGACTGGGACTACCTGCAGGCAGTGAAAGAGGCCATGGTAGACCAGGATGTCATCCTGCGCCAGAAAGACCTCAATATTGTCTACTCACCAATGCACGGCACGGGTAGGGTGATCGTTCCCGAGGCATTGCGCTCATGGGGATTCCAGAACATCCATGTGGTGCCCGAGCAGATGGTTATCGACGGCAACTTCCCCACAGTGGTGTCGCCTAATCCTGAGAATCCCGAGGCCATGACCCTGGGTATGAAACTCGGAACACGCCTGAATGCCGACCTCGTGATTGCTTCCGACCCCGACGCCGACCGTCTGGCTATTGTATGCCGCAACCCGAAGGGCGAGTGGGAAATCCTCAATGGCAACCAGACCTGCATGATGTTCTGCTGGTATATCATTGCCAATAAGAAGAAACTTGGTCAACTCAAGGGAAATGAGTTCCTCGTGAAGACCATCGTGACCACCGAACTCATCAAGAAGATTGCCGACAAGAATGGCGTGGAACTGCAAGACTGCTACACAGGATTCAAGTGGATTGCCAATGAGATCAGGAAGGCCGAGGGCGTGAAGAAATACATCGGTGGTGGTGAGGAAAGTTTCGGATTCCTGCCGTTCGACAAGGTGCGCGACAAGGACTCCCCAGCTTCCATCTGCCTGATTTGCGAAATCGCTGCTTGGGCAAAAGACAATGGCAAGACACTCTACGACCTGTTGATGGACATCTATCTTGAGTATGGCTTCTCGAAGGAGTTCACTATTAATGTGGTGAAGCCCGGAAAGACGGGTGCCGATGCCATCAAGCAGATGATGACCGACTTCCGCAATAATCCTCCCAAAGACTTGGGTGGCAGCAAGATTGTGCTGCAGAAGGATTTCCAGAAACTGGAGCAGACCGATGGCGAGGGCAACGTAAAGCCCATCGACATGCCTGCCAAGAGCAATGTGCTGCAGTGGTTCTGCGAGGATGGCACGAAAGTGAGTGTGCGTCCGTCGGGTACCGAGCCTAAAATCAAGTTCTACATCGAGGTGAAGAACACGATGAAGTGTGCCGGATGCTATGACCGTTGCAACGAAGAAGGTATGGAGCAGATCGAGGCCATCAAGAAGAGCTTGAAACTCGACTGAACCTTCATTCAACCATTTTTATAAGGGGAAAGACCTCGTGTCTTTCCCTTTTTTTAAAATCAAACACTTTACCATCAAGCCATCATGAAGACCATCACTCGCATCCTGTTCTTACTGTCGTTTGTGCTTACCTCCACCACTGCCGTGGCTCAAGACCAGCAGCAGGTCAAAACATATGCACAGGCCATTGCTTTGCCAGCCGACAATATCCGTACGACACGGCGCCCCGCCCCCGAACAGCGCCTGTTTGCCTCGGAATCGATAGAAAAGAAAATCAAGGAAGTGAAAGCCTTGCTTCGCGATGCACCTTATCTGGCGTGGATGTTTGAGAACTGCTTCCCCAATACGCTCGATACGACTATCCATTATTCTACTACAGAGGACGGCGATGACGACACCTTTGTCTATACGGGCGATATCCATGCCATGTGGCTGAGAGACTCCGGCGCGCAGGTGTGGCCGTATGTGCCGTTTGCCAAGACCGACGAGAAATTGCGCAAGATGGTAAGGGGCACTATCCTGCGCCAACTCAAGTGCATCTGTATCGACCCTTATGCCAATGCATTCAACTTTGGGCCTACTGGCAGTGAGTGGGAGAGCGACTACACCTCGATGACGCCTTACTTGCATGAGCGGAAATACGAAATCGACTCGCTCTGCTATCCCATCCGGTTGGCCTACTACTACTGGAAGGTAACAGGCGACACGTCCATCTTTGGCGACCTGTGGATGGAGGCGGTTTCGAAGATACTGAAGACTTTCCGCGAACAGCAGCGCAAGGGCGACAAAGGACCTTACCGGTTCATGCGCAACACCAACCGCCAGTACGACACGGTGTGCAACGACGGGTATGGCAACCCCGTGAAGCCTGTCGGACTGATATCCTCTGTCTTCCGTCCTTCCGACGATGCCACGGTGTTTCTCTTCCTTGTCCCGTCGAATTTCTTCGCCGTGTCGTCATTGAGGAAAATTGCCGAGGTGCTCACCACGGTGAACCATAACGCCACATTCGCATCAGATTTCACTCTCCTTGCCGATGAAGTGGAGAACGCTTTGAAGAAATATGCCATCTGCCACCATCCCAAGTATGGCGATATCTATGCTTATGAGGTGGATGGTTTCGGCAACCAACTCTTGTCCGACGATGCCAATGTGCCTAGCCTGTTGGCCATGCCCTATCTTGGCGACGTAGACATCGATGATCCCATTTACCAGAATACACGGCGCTTCGTATGGAGTGAGGACAATCCATATTTCTTCAGGGGCAGAGCAGGAGAGGGGATAGGTGGTCCCCATATCGGCTACGACATGGTGTGGCCTATGTCGATAATGATGCGGGCCTTCACCAGTCAGGACGACAAGGAGATAGCAACATGCCTCCAAATGCTTGTCGATACCGACAATTGCACAGGGTTCATTCACGAGTCGTTCCACAAAGACAATGCTGCCCAGTTCACCCGTTCATGGTTTGCCTGGCAGAACACCCTCTTCGGCGAACTCGTGCTCAAACTCATCGATGATGGCAAGGTCGACTTGCTGAGGAGCATCCGAAAATAGTCAGAATGTGGCAGTAGTGGGAAGTCGCAGCCTGTGATTAGTCCCAAACGTAAATCCAGTAGTCTACTTGGATTTCCATCAACACCGGCCCCATCTCACGTAAGATGTAATATTGCACGCTCTCACCACCAAACAAGCGGATATAGAGTTCCATGCCTTCGTCAGTGGTGCAAATACAGTGGATTTCAGGGGCATGGCTCATGAAATCGCCTTCGTCGTCAACAAACCATATCGACTGGTTTTCCTGGCCAGGGTCTACAGTGCCGTGGAAATCCCACGTCGAAGCCACCTCGCCCTCGCCTATGCATACCAAGGCAGCCAAGGCATCAGTACCTTGGTTCTCTAACTGCACGGCATAGAATGAACGCTCGCCCGATTCAATCGTGGCAAGCCATCTCGTGTCTTTGATTGGCCGCCCTCCATAATGGGAACTGATGATACGGCACACATCGGCAGTGGCTTTCTTCACTGGCTCACCGTCCTTCCATCGGCTGTATTGCAACAGTTGGTGATTGTTGAAGAAACTGCTTTTCACCACCCATGGGCATGCTTCCTCGTTTTTATATCCCCGGAACATCTTGGAGACAACCGACGGGTTGTTGAGTTTGAACGTATACTGCATCTCGTCTTTGATAAGGGTACCTTCAGAGTCGGTCTTCGTGTTGTGGTCTTGCTTGACCAGACGCACGCCGTTGCAGTGGGGCTTGAACATCATCTGGTTGTAGGCCTTGATGTCGTTGATGCGTTCTTCGTCTATCACCGACACAAACGAGTTACCCGAAATGTTCAACTCTCTGACGGGTAAGGGGCGCTCCCTTAGGGTGATGTCGCTGCTCTTGGAGCGATAACGTCCAAGGTTGGAGAAAGTGTCCCAATAAGTTTCGTCGGGGATAACGTCCTTAGTGACTCTTTGTGCCTTGAGGTCGTTGCCGTTGGGAGTGAACATGATGAGTTCGCTCTCGTCATAAGGGGCGATGACCATCGCAAATCCTAATGGGGAGGCTTGTTGGTAAGGGATAATACAGAATTTCTGCGGCAGTTTGCCACTATCCTGGCGGTTGCCCTCAAAGCGCAGGATGGCTCCTTCGCATCTGTCGGCATACCAATTTTGTGCTTGGTTTTGCTTGTCGTAGTCTATTTGGGCAGAAATGTGGCAGACAAAGGCCAGCATCATCATTACAGTGAAAAGGCGGTTAATGTAGTTCATTGTCATTAAAGTTTGATTGTTTCTGCAAAAATAGGCAATTTCCCGTTTCTATGCAAGCAAATACCGCTTTTTGTGGAGTTGATAGGTCGCCATGTTAAAGGGAAAGGGTTGGGCGGAGGTCATTCCAGCACGACATCGAGAACCATCATCATCACGAAACCTACAGCAAATCCTATAGTGCTCAGGTTGGTATGGCGGCCGCTCGACGCCTCAGGAATCAGTTCCTCGGTCACCACATAGAGCATGGCTCCCGCAGCGAAGGAGAGCAGCCATGGCAGGAGGGGTACAAACATCGAGGCGAGGAAAATCACCACTAATGCACCGAAAGGCTGGGCAAGTCCACTCAGACATCCCAGCAGAAACGATTTCGTGCGTGAATGTCCGGTGGCATGCATCGGCACAGACACCACGGCCCCCTCGGGAATGTTTTGTATCGCCATTCCCAGCGAAACGATAAGCGCGCTTGTCATCGAAATGTCGGCATTCCCCTGTGCGGCTCCAGCAAGCACCACACCAATGGCCATTCCCTCTGGGATGTGATGGATGGTGACTGCCAGCATCAGCATAGTGGTACGCGAGAGGTGGGCTTTCGGACCTTCTGGCGTACTCGCATCGAAATGCAGGTGAGGTGTAAGCATATCGAGGAGCAGGAGGAATGCCATTCCCAGCAAGAACCCACCGGCAACTGGTACGATAGCCCATTTCGTGGTGCCGGTCTCCATCTCCATCGAGGGCAGGAGCAACGACCAGAAAGAGGCCGACACCATCACGCCGGCAGCAAATCCCATCAATGTCTTTTGTAAAGTTCCCGTCATCTCTCTCTTGGTGAGATAAACGAGTGAAGAGCCTAAGATAATGCCCGCCATAGGGATTAACAACCCGATAAGTATGGTTTCCATTGTTGTTTTTATCTGCTTGTTTTCTACATATTCGTATAACGGTGCAAATGTACGATAATTCCTGCATCAAGACAATACCTAATTGTCATTATTTTGTGAAAAGACGCGTTCTTTTGGCAACAGGAAAGGGACACATACCCATCAACAGGCACCCTCTCATTGGCGATTGGTAAACCATCATTGGTGACTGGGATATATCTTTCTCTGCAAAAAACAAAAAAACTACCACTTTCTTGTATTATTGAAAAAGAATCCTTAAATTTGGCATTTAGTATGGATGGGATACTTCTCTTCCATCGGAAATCATGTTTTTGTACGACTATTTTACATCATTAGATAACAGTTATATTCTCATCAGTTAAAGCCTATGTTACACATTCAAGAAGAAACAACACGATGCTTATTGTGCGAGGATGCACCCTGCTCGAAAGCATGTAAGAAGGGTGACCCGGCACGGGCCTTGCGAGCCATGCGGTTTGACAACACACGAGTGGCACAGCAATGGTTGGCAGACTGCAGTGAGGAAGATTTGATAAATGCCGAAAAGGCCTGTATCCATTACGACCGTCCTGTCCGCATTCGTGAACTGGCAGCCTTGGCAATGAAAGAGCCAGCCTGCTCCATGGATGATGCACTCATGCCATCACTCGCCATTGATTTTTGCGGCATTCACTGTGAGAATCCGTTTTTCCTTGCGTCCTCGGCAATCTGCACCAATTATGAGATGGTGGCAAGAGCCTTTGAGATGGGGTGGGGAGGCGTGTTCTACAAGACTATATGCAAGCAGGACATCCGCGAGGTGTCGCCACGATTTGATGCCGTGAAGGAGGGCAACGCCTTTGCTGGTTTTCGAAATATGGAACAACTTTCGGAGAACCCCCATGAAGTGGATTTCGATATCCTCCGCCGTTTGAAAAAGAATTACCCCACAAAGATTGTCGTGGCGTCGGTAATGGGACAGTTTGAGGAGGAGTGGATAGAACTGGCGAAAATGGCTGAGGATGCTGGCTGCGATGCGGTGGAACTCAATTTCTCTTGTCCGCAGATGCGATTGTCAGGTTTGGGCAGCGACGTTGGGCAGGATGCCGAACTCGTCACGTTCTACACGGCCTATGTGAAACGCAATGTCGGCATCCCGGTCATCCCGAAGATGACTCCCAACATCACGCAGATCAACCAACCTGCCATGGGGTGCTATTTTGCCGGTGCCGATGCCATCTCGGCCATCAATACCATTAAGAGCGTGACAATGTCGACAAAGGCAACAGTAAACGATAAGTATACCGTCTCTGGCTATAGCGGCAAGGCAATCAAGCCTATCGCGCTGCGTTTCATCTACGAGATGGCCACCAACCCCATCATAAAGACAATGCAGTACAGTGGTATCGGTGGCATAGTGACATGGCGTGATGCATTGGAGTTCATCCAGTTGGGCTGCAGAAACGTACAGGTCTGCACCGCTGTCATGGAGTATGGCTACCGCATCATCGATGACCTTATCCTGGGCATGCAAACCTATATGAGAGACCGCGGTATCGAGCATCTTGACCAACTCGTGGGTGAACAGCTCCCCAACTTTGTGTTGCCTTCCGACCTCGACCGCGAAACGATGGTCTATCCGAAGATAGACCGTGAGCGTTGCATAGGTTGTGGACGTTGCTATCTCTCATGCCGTGATGGTGGCCATCAGGCCATCTCGTTCGACCCTGCCAGCCGCCAACCGAGAATCATTGGTACGAAATGTGTGGGTTGCCACCTCTGTCGGCTCGTTTGTCCAACGGGTGCCATCGACATCACAAAACGTGTTGGTAAAAAATAGTGCATATCCATATCTCATGCTGTTTTCTTTTTACATAGATAAACGATATACGATGATAAAGATAAGAAAGTTGTTGTTGTTGTTGGGTGTCCTTGGTTGCTACTTGGCTGCAGGCGCACAGGATTTCATCGTCCCACAAACCAACATCAATACCAAGGGATATCCACATGTATTGCCCGACAATAGCGTGGAGTTCTGCATCCGTTCAAACGAAGACCTGAGTCAGATGAAGATATCGCTCGACCCGGCGTGTCGGTTTGAGAAACAGGCCGACGGTACTTGGCTTGCACATACCAAGCCGTTGGTGCCGGGGTTTCATTATTATTGGTTCACCTTGGGAGGCATGGACCTGTCAGACCCAGCCAGCAAGAGTTATTTCGGTTGTGGGAGGATGACCAGTGCCATCGACATTCCAGAGGAAGGCTGCAGTTTCTACGATGTCAAGGACGTGCTCCATGGCAGGGTGAGCATCGTCACCTATTTCTCTAAGGTGAGGAAGGCGTATGCCACGATGTATGTCTACACGCCAGCCAGTTATTCTACGGGCAGCAAGCGCTATCCTGTGCTTTACCTGCAGCATGGGGGAGGCGAGGACGAATCGGGATGGACGCTCCAGGGAAAGACCAACCTTATCCTCGACAACCTGATTGCCGAGGGCAAGGCCAAGGAGATGATTGTCGTGATGTCGAATGGAAACATCACTGTCCCCGGTGCCGGCTTTGGCTATTCCATCCAGGGGATGAAAGGTTTTGAGGAAGAACTTACCGAGGTAATCATACCTTATGTGGACCAGAGTTTCCGTACGCTCCCCGACCCACAGCACCGTGCACTTTCGGGTCTTTCCATGGGCGGTGGCCAGTCGTTCTTTGTAGGATTGCAGCATACCGAACTCTTCAGTTACATCGGTGTGTTCAGCACAGGTGTCTTTGGTGGCATCCGTGAGACCAAGGCGTTTGATGCGGAAGCCGCCATGCCGGGTCTTCTCTCGCAACATGAAAAGTACAATAAGGCGCTGAAGTTGTTCTATATCTCTGTTGGTACCGACGACCCGCGCTTGTCGCATACCCAGGAAGCCGTCGCCTCCATGCGGCAGTCGGGGCTGGTTGTCACCTTCAACACTTTCCCCGGCGACCATGAGTGGCAGGTATGGCGGAAGTCGCTGCATGACTTTGCACAAAAATTGTTTTAGATGGCGGGGCCGATGATCATGAAGAAAGTGATGATAGTGGCCATGCTGTTGTGTGGCATGATGACGGAAACTGCCGCCCAAAAACTCAACCAGCGTCAGCGTAGGGAACGGATGGACAGCGCACTGACTGCCCGTTATTACAAGACTCCCTACGACACCAATTATGTGGTGCGCCCAGTGGGACGCCTGACTCTGAAGTTGAGGGCTAACCAAACAGGCTGCACCTTTCATGCTAAGGGGACTGTCAACGACATCTATTCTAAGGCCGACCTCAGCACCAGCCATAAGACTACCATCTCCTTGGGTGCCTCGTATCGTGGAATAGGCGTGGGATTGGCTATCAATCCCGCCAAATTGAAGGGGATTTATAAGGATTACGAATTCAACTTCAACTACTATAGCAATCGCCTGAGCATTGATGCCAGTTATCAACGCTCAACCTCCCTGGCGGGAGATATCGAGCGCAACGGACTGCAACACATGAAGTCGGGCGACGTCACCTTGAAAGTGCTCAACCTGGCGGGGTATTACACTTTCAACCACCGCCGTTTCTCCTTTCCTGCTGCCTTCACACAGTCGTATATTCAACTGCGCTCGGCTGGTTCTTGGCTCGTTGGCTTCAGTTATCAGGGCGGAAGCATCAGGACAAACGACGAGTTGAGAGCGAAGAACCCTAATGCCCCCGATGTACGCATTGATGTGGGGCACTTCGGCATAGGTGGTGGCTATGGCTATAACCTTGTGCTTGGCAAGAAATGGTTGCTCCATTTCTCTGCACTTCCCAGCTTCGTGGTTTACAACCGTAATAAGTTTACTGTGAATGGTGAGAGAAAGATCGCCAAGCGCATGCGCTTCAACATGCTTTTCAATGAGCGTGCTGCCGTAGTATACAATTTCTCCCCGCGTTTCTTCGCAGGTGCCACGTTGGTGATGAACAACTCCGTCTTCGATGATAATATAGTGGTGGTGAATCAGAACAAATGGCGTGCCCGGGCATTCCTCGGATTAAGGCTGTGAACTATAACAGTTGAGCCGGCATGACTGCCGGCTCAATGTTTTAAGAAAACTTCAAGTCCGGAAGAATTATCTTCCGAATCCGAAGCCTTGCTGAGCCGCTTTTTCCGGCTCGCCGAATGTGGAGGCCTCCACATCCTTCTCGTTGAGTTTGAACACCATGAACTTGGGGTTCTTCTCCGTGCAAGGAGCCCATGAGCCACCGTTTTTCCCGTTCGGGTCGCTGTATTTCACAAAGTTGGTCCATGCTGTAAGCATCTTCTCGGAGAGGTCCCAGTCGCCTTGTGTCCATGGACGCCAACAGTGTTTCAACGATTTGAACACAAACCAGAGGTCGGAAGAGTGGAAGGCACCCCTCAGACGCTGTGTCACCTCTGGGTGGGAACCATCGTCGGGCAGTGGACGTGCAAACTGGTAGGCCCATGCCTTGCCGCCCTTGCTCTCACGCACTTTGCAGAACTCCGCGATATTGGGTGCCATATTGCCCATGTCGTTGAGCGTAAAGCCAATCATGTATGGCACGTCGGCCAATGTGCCTTCACGGGTGGCATCGTCGAAACTCTTCACGCTGACGTAACCGTCGATGAGTGGCATGAAGGGCAACCTGATACGCTCGCCGGTAACCTGTCCATAGAGGGTGTTAAGGGCGAAGATGGTCTCGGTGGATGCCTGGCGCATCTTCTGCAGGTCAGTCAGTCCGGCCCAGTCAAACACTTTCTTTGCGTTGGCAGCGGCATCTTCTATCGAACCGCCGGTATAACGGCCACCCATCATGCCGCCCCCGTTAGGATTGGGTATGCTGAGTCCCTGGGCGCTCATGATAACAGCCTTGTGGAACAGACCGCGAGCCAGCGGCGATTCGCAGAGAGTGCGCACACTGCCGCCTCCGGCACTCTGTCCGAAGATGGTCACGTTGTCGGGGTCGCCACCAAACTGCGCAATGTTTTTCTTTATCCACTTCAGGGCTTCTATTTGGTCAAGGATGCCATAGTTGCCCGAAACCTTGTGGGGACTTTCCTCTGTCAGCGCCGGATGGGTAAGGAAGCCAAATACGCCGAGACGGTAGTTGATGGAAACGAGCACCACATCCTTGGCACCCCATTCCTGTCCGTCAAACTCAGGCTCAGAGCCCCATCCCTCGCGATAGCCACCACCATGAATCCACAGGGCGACGGGGAGTTTTTTCGCTGTCTTACCGGGAGCCTTTGTCCATACGTTCAGATACAGGCAGTCCTCGCTATAGGGGGCTTCTTTGCCGTAGCCCCACTCCGTGAAATATCCGCCAGGATACTGGATGGCCTGGTAACTGGGATGACCAAAGGTGTCGCAAATCTTCACACCCTTCCAGGGCACTACGGGCTGTGGTTCCTTCCATCGGTTTTCCTTGATGGGAGGAGCGGCATAGGGGATGCCACGATAGACATACACGTCGGGATGGTCGTCGGCAAATACGCCTTGTATCTGACCCCCTTCGATGGTTAACACTGGGTTTTCTTCTGCGTAGGCAGACACTGCTGCCATGAGCAGGAGTGGCAAAAACAGTTTCTTCATAATGAATAGTTTTTTTTGTTATTGTGGTTGAATCCAAATATTGGTGGCTATTAGTACATCTGATGAAAGAAGATCATATGCTTATTGGTCTTTTACACGTTCCCATTCTTTCTTGAGGAGGTCGAGGCCTTGATGGTAGCGCTCAGGGTCATCGGCATAGAGTTGCTCATAGGTGTCGAGAGCCGACTTCACAAATTTCTTGTATTTCTTGGCATCGCCCATTTCTTCACGGCTCAGTTGAAGTGTCATCTCAGTCAGCGTCACATGTTGTCGCTGCATCAGATGAAGTATGCTGTCGGCCATCTCTTGCTGCCGGTCTCTCTCTACCACCGCCTGGCCGATTTGTCCGGAAATCGTCCTTACGGTTTCCACCGAACTCTCGTAGCCACCGATGGCATTGAGTTCGTCGTAGGCTTTCACTGCCTCGTCGATGAAACCTTTGTGCACCAACTCGATGATGCTGTCCTCCTTTTCAGACAACTCGCTCAAGTCGAAGCGGGCGAACTGGTCGATATAGGTGTCGATGTTTTTTAATTGGGTGTCGTAGTGGTCTTCTAGTTCATTGAGTTTCTGGCGGTATTCCGCCTCTTTGAGTTTGCCCTCCTTCTGCTGCTTGGCAAGGTCGGCCTTGGCTTTTTCGTATTTCGTCTTATAACTGCTTACGGAGGTCTGTTTCAGGTTTTGTTTGAGTTGAGTGAAGTAGTCGCTGCGCACCAGCACGATGACGAACGGGGTCTTGTCACGCGAGATGTTCCATGACTCCACTGCAGCCTTGTTGAAAATTTCGTAGCCTGCCTTGGTGGCAGAACGGAAAGGCACTCGGTCGCCAGGCTTTAGCGTGGCGAAGTTCAGGGTCAGTGTTCCGTTGGCTGCTGATGTAGCGGTTTGTGCGCCGCGTACCACCACTTGAACGCCCCCCAATGGCGTCTTTTGCTGTCGCTGGTTATACTGTTTTACAATGCATGGTTGTGTGGCTTGCGCAAGGGCTGTGAGGGCTATGGCAAGGATGATGAAGGTAAAACAAGTTCTTTTCATAGGCCGAATGTAATTATTGAACGAAGATTTTGTTGGTTTGCTCAACTTATTGTTCGTTTTTTTATATATTTGCGGGCAATTAAGAAGCAATCATTGAAAATCGTGAATAGATGTTGAAGATAGCAATCGTACAGCACGTCATCAGATGGAATGAACTGGAGTGTAACCTCCAGCATATCACTTCGCTGCTCGACCGGCAACCAGGTGCCGACCTTTATGTGCTGGCAGAAACCTTTGCCACTGGTTTCCTGGCTGAGGGCTCTGCCGAGAAGGCTGGTCTGCAGGCACCACAGATTGTTTGTTGGATGAAGCAACAGGCCCGCCGTCTCGATGCTGCCATTGCAGGCAGCGTGGCCATGGTGGATGAAGATGGACTGTTGCGCAACCGTCTCTTCTTTGTCAGGCCCGACGGCAGTTATGAGCATTACGACAAGCACCATCTCTTCAGTTATGCCGGCGAGACGAAGGAGTACGTGGCCGGTGAGCGACGCGTGGTGACGGAATGGCGAGGCGTGCGCTTGCTTTTGCAGGTGTGCTATGACCTTCGTTTCCCCGTTTTTTCCCGCAACCGTGGCGACTATGATGCCATCATCTATGTGGCCAACTGGCCTGCCCGTCGCTGTGAGGTATGGCAGACGCTACTTAAGGCCCGTGCACTGGAGAACCAATGCTTTGTGGTGGGCGTGAATATCGTGGGCAGCGACAAGTTTTGCGAGTACTTGGGCGACTCTGTGGTCATTGATGCCTATGGGAAGACCATTGCTTCGTGCGTGAGTGGTAAGGAAGGTATTGCCATCGCCGAACTCGATATGGATGCGCTGTTGCGTTTCCGCAAGAAGTTTCCCGTGCTCGACGATGCCGACGAATGGCCCCTTTAATCTCTATAGATGATAAAGGCCTTTTCGGTTGGCTTTATCTCCTTTTCCGACTGTGCTTCACCCCTTTCTCATCGGTATATTGCTCGATGACGATGCCATGATGCTGATGGGTGTCCGGAATTCGGCGACCTGAGAGGTCGTAGTTCTGGGTCTTGATGGCTTTGCTGCTTTCCACTTCATGGATGGCATTTTCAGAAGCCTCCGTGGCCTGCCAGGCATCCAGGTATACCTCAGTGCCTGAGGTAACGGCAATATAGATGTTCTTCTCCCCATCGAATCTGGTGGGATCCACTTCTACCGTGTAGTCGGTCAGGTCGGTTGACGATATGTTGAAGGTGGCTGCAGACTTTGCTCCTTTCCTGCCGATGCGAATCTCTACGGTGCCCTCTCCCTTGGCACGCAGCATGAATGATGAGGCACCTTTGGCACCGAAGTCTACATGGCGCAACATTGTCCATGAACCGGTTTGCATCCTTACCTGCATGTTTTCCGATGCGTCGTTGCCCAATGTGCTGATTTTGGTGTTCTTCTTCACATTGCTGAAGTCTTCGTATGAGATGCCGCCACTGGTAGCCATGGTTTCTGCCTGCTGCAACACGTAGGGATTCAATGCGCAGATAGGGGAGACCCCCGTCGTGGTCAGTGTCATCTTGTTGATGGTCTGGGTGCTTTCGTTTACCGTGGCCAGGTCCACACCGATGGAGCGGTAGCCAGAGGCTTCACTGTCCATGGCACCTCCATTTTTCATTTTCTGCTCCAATATCGTAGAGTGGTAGAACAGGTAATAGTTGCCCTTGAATTTTTGCAGGTGGGTGTGGTTGTTGCCCCAGCCCATGCCGAAGTTGCCCTCGTTGGGCACGTATTCGCCACGATACTCCCATGATTCTGGAACGAGGGGCGTGTCGCTGACCATATAGCACATGCTGCATGTCGATGGCGCAGGCTGGTTATTGTTGCCGGTAAAACTGCTCCAGTCGTTGCGGTCCGACCATGAGGTGTTGTAGGTGTAGACGAAGCGTCCGTCCATAATATTCAGTTCGCTGGCTTCGAACATGTAGGGCGCCGGCATGTTGACAGCAGAACCGTCGAGCGAAGTCATCGAGGAACTCAGTTTGGCGATGCGCGAATTGCCGGGCCACAGGCTTGAGCCCGTTGACAATGGGTCGCCTCCGCCGAAACCTATCCATCCCGTGCCGTTCTCGTCGACAACAGCACCCGGGTCGAAAATCCAGTTGCATGGCTTCACGCCTGGTGTGTCACCATCTATCATCGGCTTGGTGAGTGGCGACTTCCACGGACCGATGGGCGAGGAGGCCTTCAGCACACCCACGCTGCCACCGCTGTTGGCAAAATAGAGGAAAAACTCATCTTCTCCTTCGGCATTCGTTCGCCACACTGCCGACGGTGCCCAGGAGGCAGCGAAGCGCCAGCCCCATGTGGAGCAAAGTTTTCCCACGTCGATAGTGCCGTGGAAGGTCCAGTTCACCATGTCGTCAGTAGAGAATACCACTATCGACTTGATGTCGCCGTAGCCATTGCCGCCGGTCTTCCCGTTCTTGATATACTGCTGGTTGTCGTTGCTGCCGTAGACGTAGACCCGACCGTTGTAATCGATGGCGGTGGGGTCTGCGCAGAACACGCATGGACTGATGGGATTGGCCTCGCCCGGGCTCTTGTATTCCTGTACGAGCAACTGTGCGTTGGTGGGTATGCAAACTGCCGCGAGGGCCGCTGCCATGAATAGTTTTTTCAACATAATAGTTATAGGTTTTTTATTATAAGAACAAAGTCACATTTATCAATAAGGTGTAAGTTTCTTTTTGTGTCGGCAAAGTTAAGCATTTTTTCCAAAAATACACGCATCGCTTTGGAATAACATTATTATCTCTTCCTCAGCACGAGCCATGGAATGACTCCTTTCCATTTTTTATGGGGATAGTCGTTGATGTCGCCGATGTCGTGGCGCTGTCCGTCTGCCGTGCGGTAGTAGCAGTAGTCGGTACCGCCGGTGATATAGATGGCATCGATGAAACCATACTCACGCAGGGCGTCGGCAAAGTCCCAAAGAGTTTCCTTGTTGCGCGTGGAAATGAAATACAGCCTTTCTTTCCCGCCTATGTTCATACGGCCGATGGCTTTGCGCTCCACCTTTCCGTGCAATTCGAACTGGGAGGGTATGACTCTGTTGCTCACTAAGATATACTGGCGGAAGTATGAGCCGCCGTTTTCCATCACGTAGTCTTTCACCTCCTCCCTGCGAGACTCTACTCCAATGACCATACGGTCGTCGACCATCGCCATATAGCCGAAACGGCTGTGGTCGCTTTGTTTCTCCTCTCCGTTGACCACCAGCGAGCCCAAATAGGTGTTGTCCCCTTTGTGGTCAGCCGAACGGCAATAGAGATAGACAGACTTGTCGGTTAGTTTGGGCTCCTTAAACTCTATGCTGGCTCGCAGACCGTGGATGGCATAGAAGTCGAGTTCTACGCCCAGGATGCTGTCGCTGGTATGCACCACTTGGGCTGTCTCCTTTGCAGGAGCCGTTTTCAGTTTATTGATGTTCTCACTTGGCGGAGTGGAAACATCTATTCCGATATTATTGTAATAGTTCCATGTCTTGTATGCCCATATTGTCAATGCTACGAGTAGTACCACGGCAAGGGCTTTCAAGAATCGGCGCAACCACTTGTGCCGTTGGAAGAAGGAAAGTTTTCTCTCGGGTACTTCCTGAACTTCCTTCTCCTCATCGTCACGTTCGATGATGAACTCAGGAATTTCCGGTTTTCTGTCTTTATGTATGAATATCTCGTTGTTGCTCATGTCTTCTCTCCTCCTTTCATTTCTACCAATTGGTCTTTCAGGCTTTTCAAGGCTTCACGTGCCACGTTTACGGTGTAGATATCGCTATCCTCATCCCTCTCGGGACGCCATGTATGAGGATTGTTGGTTCGTGGCGGCCTGACAAGGTGCTTGCCGCCAAACGTGATGGTCTGGTCGATAAGGTCGATCATTTGAACATAATTCAGATTGATAATAAGGCTCCTTCCCAAACGGATGAACATGTCGGCATTTTGCAATTTTTTGATCTCATCTTCAAAATAATGCAATTGGAACGTCATCTTCCGACACTGCCCGTTGATGAGGACAAGGTCGCTGTAGTTGCCGTCGGCCTTTATGTAGACAATTTCGTCTACTGCCACGCGTACCAACAATGATGTAGTCTTGATTTTAAACCATTCCATATGTCTATTGGTAATCTTTCTTGCAGAATATTATGCTACTCATGGGTCAAAGATAGTGAAAGTCGAAGACAATACAAAACAAAAACCACTTTTTTGTTTTTATTGTTGAGACGCATCCTGTCTTAGACTTGTTCAAAGATAGTGAAAGTCGAAGACAATACAAAACAAAAACCACTTTTTTGTTTTTATTGTTGAGACGCATCCTATCTTAGACTTGTTCAAAGATAGTGAAAGTCGAAGACAATACAAAACAAAAACCACTTTTTTGTTTTTATTGTTGAGACGCATCCTGTCTTAGACTTGTTCAAAGATAGTGAAAGTCGAAGACAATACAAAACAAAAACCACTTTTTTGTTTTTATTGTTGAGACGCATCCTATCTTAGACGCTTATCAAAAATATTGAAAGGCTCGTAAAACCAAATAAATCTTCGATTCTTTTGGTTTTACGAGCCGAGTCCTATCTTCGCCCTAAAGGGCAATACCGAGTGGCTGATTCTACTTCATCAAGATCTCTTAACCCGCATTGCAGCTGAATAAAGTATCTACTCAGCACCCCATGGCAAATATGTTCAGCGAATCAGAAAAACAGTCGCCTGCGGCGAGAAATCGAACAAATCTATTCAAAATCTTTTTTGTTTGATTATCTGATTTGTTTGATTTGGTCAGATTTGTAAGATTTCTGCCCCGAAGGGGCACTCCGACGTACAAATATCTTGAAGGTGCTGAGTAGTTACTGAATAAATATACATTGTTAAATTTTGTCAAGGAATGGCTGTGTTTTGGCCGTTTTGTCCCCCCTTTTGGATGCAGATTTAGCCAAAAATTCATAAATGACGAGCCCGTTTTGAAAAGTGTGGGTTGTGGTACCCCTGGGCGCTTGGAAGTTTCACAAATTCGGCTTATCTTTGCGCCCATGCAGATTACGACGAAGAAAATCTTCACCAAGCAGGATAACGGCGTTGAATTGTTCCTCAGGAAGTGATTTGAGCATCTTGTCAGCCCTGTAACGGGTGCGCTTGTCGTTCATTAACGAGTCGGTAAGTTGGATGTTGGGCAACACTTCTATGTCTATACCCGGAAGCGAGCAATCGTTTAAAAACTGATTCAAGTGGGGAATCAGCGCCTTGGCTTCCTGCTGTGAAAAGTCGTTGTAGGGTTGCAGGTAAATAGTGGGAGGGCAGGTGCATCTGAAATCTTCCGTTATATCCTCCTCTTCTACACCCTTGTCATGCTGGGTGCATCCGGCAATCAGGCAACACGCAAGAAGTAGCCCGATATACTTATTCATTACTTTTCCGCTAAAGTGTTTCATGTTCCAAAAAGTGTTATTTGGTTTATGATGTATCGCACAAGTTAAACTTATACCACTTATTGCCAAAAACACTCAAAAGGTAAACATGCTGTCACCAAAACGCCGGTTCATCTTATGGATTTGTGGCTTTAAAAACGATTTTGTGGCCGATGCTGTCTTCTGTATGGGCTATAGGTACGCTGTCCGTCTCGTTGCTCATGGCGATATGGCAGATCTGTTCAAGGGATTTGCGAGAGCGGCATACGGTTGGTGAACACTCCACTGCTGTGATGACGTCCTCATTGTCGAGGTCTTCCTGCTTGAAGATATAAATATTGGGACGGCGCTTGTGCGAGGTCGAAGTGGTGGGGCCATAGTAGTTGATACGGCGGTCCTGCAGGTTTTGACGGCGCTCCTCTTCAGCGGCAAGACGCACTGAGTCGACTTCCGTGTTTGTGGTTTGCTGCACATTCATGCCGTCGACATGCTCCAGACCGAAGCCTGTGGCAAGGATGGTCACTTTCACTTTCTTGCCCAAATCAGGATTGACAGCCAGTCCCCATTTGATTTTGTAGTCTCTGCCGAATTTGGCCATGAACTCGTGTACGTCATTCATCTCGTCCATCATCAGTCCCTCGTTTTCCTTGTCCTCGGAGAAGGTGATGTTCAGCAAGATTTTTTTAGAGTTGAACACGTCGTTGTCGTTGAGCAGAGGAGAATGGAGCGCATCCTCGATGGCTTTCTTCACACGTCCTTCACCCTCACCGTAACCGGTACTCATGATGGCGACGCCTCCGTCTTTGAGCACGGTGCGCACATCGTTGAAGTCGAGGTTGATTAGGCCTGTTTCGGTAATGATTTCGGTAATGCTGCGCACGGCAATGTTCAAGGTGTCATCGGCCTTGGCAAACGCGTTGAGAACAGAAACATCGGGATAGATCTGGCGGAGGCGCTCATTGTTGATGACGAGCAATGCATCCACATACTTGGCCATTTCCTCTACACCATCGAGCGCCTGGTCGATTTTGTTGGCACCCTCAAATTGGAAAGGGATGGTGACGATGCCCACGGTGAGGATACCGAGTTCTTTCGACACGCGTGCGATGACGGGTGCAGCACCGGTTCCTGTGCCTCCGCCCATCCCAGCAGTGATAAACGACATCTTAGTGCCGTCGTTGAGCATGCGGCGGATGTTGTCCTCGCACTCTACGGCGGCTTTGCGTGCCACTTCTGGCACGTTGCCGGCCCCGAGTCCTTCGCCCAACTGAAGGTGTGTGGGAACGGGAGAGTTGCTGAGGGCTTGGCGGTCGGTGTTGCAGAGAACGAAAGTCACATCTTTAATGTTCGTACGATACATGTGGTTTACGGCATTACCGCCGCCGCCACCTACACCGATGACTTTGATGATGCAATTCTCCTTGGGAAGGTCTTCAAATTCGAGTACCTCTTGTTTACTTGTGTTTTTGTCGTTTGCCATATTGGTTTGATTTAATTTTTGGTTCATGAATAAATAGGGTAGGGATTAGCACCTGTAGTCGTCTTCGTTCTCGGCGGAGATGATGGTTGTACCCAGATTCTGCAAGAATCGGTATCCGCGATACAGCCATCCGCCTTTTGATGGAGCAACAGGTTTGTTGGGGATGGGCTTGTCTTCACGATGCCGTGTCTTTTCTCGGAGCAGTTTCTCATCGGGAGATTCCACCCGGCCAGTTTCGCAGGGCTTGCTGTTTGTTGTTCTCTGAGTGTCTGTCGTCATGCTGTTTGTCTGTGTATGGGTGTCAAAGAGATTGGCTGTAGGATTGATGGCAGCACCAGAGCAGTTCATGTCGCCTTTGGCGAGCAGCCCCAGTGCGGTGTTCATCATGCCGTCCTGGGCGTTGATGTCCTTGTCGGTGGATGTTACCTTCTGTTTCACCGTGCCGGCAATGCGAATCTTCTGTATGCCGGTGATGGCCGAGAAGGCTTTCTTCATTCCCTTCATATTCGAACCGCCACCGGTGAGGATGATGCCGCCCATAAGTTTGTCTTTATACTCCGGTGCAACCTGTCCGAACCATACATTCTGAATGATTTCATTCACTCGGGCTTCCACCAGTTCATGGAATGCCTTTGCCGATACAGAGCGCTCGTTGTCGATGGGCAGCGTGGCGTCGGTATCTGCCTCCGTAGGTTCTATGAAAGCCATGGCATGCTCTACTTTCAGTTTCTCTGCCTCGTCCTCTTCCAGGAGCAGGGTGGTGATATCCTTGGTGATTTCGTTGCCGCCTAGAGGTATCACTGCCAGGTGTCGAAGGATGTTCTTGTGATAGACCGACACGGTGGTGGTGCCGGCGCCCAGGTCAACGAGCAGGCAGCCGCTGCGCATCTCATCTTCAGTGAGTATGCTGTGTGCCAGGGCTATAGGGGCGAGATACATCTCTGCAATCGTGATGTTGGCTTTCTCAAAACATCTGTTCAGGTTGCGGTAGAAGGCCTTGCGGCAGACGATATTGAGGAAATTCCCCTCTATTCTGTCGCTCTGTATACCCACAGGGTCAATTTGGTATAGTGTACCTATCTTGTACTCCTGTGTGGCTGCATCAAGTATTTCAAGGTCGGTATATTGGGTGCTGCGGTTATTGTCCATCATTTCGTTGATGATGTCCTGTGAGATGATGGTATCCTCGGGAAGTTTCTTTGCTATGCTGTTTCGGATACTGCGGATGGACTGTCCGCCGACACCCACATATACTTTTGAAATTTCCGACTTGAGAAGTGCCTGTAGTTTCTTGATGATGTTGGTCAGGCAAACGCTGGTCTTGTCGATGTTGTATACCACACCTTTGCGGATGCACGGTGTGGCGTCTTCTCTTACCACGGCGAGCACCTGAAGGCTCCCGTCCATACTCTTCTTGCCGGCGATTCCGGTGATTTTCGAAGAGCCCAGTTCTATTGCTGCAATAAATTCCTTTGCTGCCATACGGGTTGTTGTTATATAAAGGTTGAGCGAATGCTGCTGCTTGCTGATAAACTTGTGATAAAATATGAAATAAGGGTTATATTACTTTAGATTTAATTACAATCCTATTTCTTTCACAAATCATCAATTTTTTTCCAGTTCTTTTTTTATACTCCCTACTTTTCGTATCTTTGCAACCTACAGCAAAGATACTTCTAATTGTTCTTCTCTTTATGAACAAGACCAAGCTCATACTTGTCGTGGTTTTCTTGGCATTTACGGCCATCACCTTTATCCAGCCCATTTATCCACGTGAACAGTCGTTGCAACATGCAGGAACTGTGCTGCTGCTTATTCCGCTCATTGTCGACGTGATGAGAAACAGGATGCCCATGTCAGCATTCGTCGGCATCCTCCTGTTCGCCGTTCTTCATGTCATCGGTGCCCGATACATCTATTCCTACGTCCCCTACAAGGAATGGGCGGTTTCACTGGGCATTGTCGATACCGGCTTCTTTCAGGACCCCCGCAATCATTACGACAGGTTCGTGCATTTGTGTTTTGGCGTGTTGTTGTTCCCTTACCTCCAATATGCATGCAGGCAATGGCTTAAATGGAAACCATTTGCAGCGGTTTTCATGGCATGGCTCATTATTCAGACGGGCAGTATGATATACGAACTGTTCGAGTGGCTGCTAACCATCGTCTTGTCACCAGAACAGGCCGACAACTACAACGGACAGCAAGGGGATATATGGGATGCCCAGAAAGACATGGTATTGGCCATGCTGGGTTCTTCAGTCATGGCAGCCTTTTACCTTTGCAAGAACAAGTTGGCAAAGGTATAGTATTCTTCATATCATTTGCGGCTCTCTTTCCGGTTTCTTCGTTGGGGCAGTTGGTCTATTTATACTGTTCTACAAAGTCGCGAACCAGTCGGAATAATGGTTCGTAACTATCGAAGCGAACGGTCTTGTAGGTGTCGAAGATGGTGTGATAGTACTGGAAGGCATCGCCTTTCTCGTTCTCCAGGAAAATGCAGGCTACGTCGCGTGTGGCAAAAGGGTAATGGTCGCTGTTGGCGGCAAGATCGCCACGATGCAAGGTGCTGAAATAATGCTTGCGCTCGTTGATCTGTTCGAACAGCCTGAATCCACGCATGCCCCTATCGCTCACTTCGCAGTATTGAACGGGATTGTTATCGCCAATCATATCTATATTAAATAGGTACTTGATTTGCTGAAGTGGTACGATGGGATGCTCGGCATACCAGGTAGAGCCACGCAGGTTGGCATCCTCACCAGAAAAGGCAATGAAGTACATATCGTAATTGGGACGGTTCTTGGCATAGTATTCCGCCAATGTCACCACAGCGGCAGTGCCCGAGGCATTGTCGTTGGCGCCGGCATAGAAGATTTTCTTGCCCAAGTTGCCCAGATGATCATAATGCGCTGTGAAGACATAACAACTGTCGTGCCGCAAGCCCTCTACCTTGGCAATGACGTTGAAGCATTCATAGTCTTTCAGAAATTGGTTGTCTATCTCTGCATGTACCTCCTTCACGCCCTCTATGGCCTCTGGCGTTACCCACAAGATGGGTTTGTCGACCACCTTCTCTCCATAAGCCTTGAAGAACTTGATGGGGGATTCCCACGTATAGATGAGGCCCGCATTCGCACATTCGCCTGCTTTTTGCAGACGGGAGAAGTCTTCGCGATGACGGTAGGTGAACCAGAATTCGCATGCCACCAGACAGTTCTTGTATTCTGGCTTGGCCAAGTCGGCAAACATCTTTTCTGAGTCATAATTCAAGGTGTCTACATGGTAAACAGGGAATGTCCCATCTATGCCGGGGGAATACTCTCGCATGGAAAAATCTATACCGGCACGTAGTTTCTTGCCATCGGCCGACATCTTCATCCTACCGCAGAAGGTGTTGATGCTCAGTTTGAAAGGTTGAATGGTCACCTCGTCTACTCCAGCCTTTTCAAATTCTTTCTGCAGGTATTTCCCTGCCTTGTTGGCACCATCCTTGGCATAGCCGCGCCCTTGATACTTGGCGGAACTCAACGTCTTGATTACTCGTTTGTAATGTGCCAGGTCCTGCGCTCCAACCATGGTAGACGCAAGTACCATCAGAATCATTGTAACAGTCTTTCTCATACAATTACAAATTCCATTTGTTTATCTTCTCCATCTTTTCAGCATCGGGAAAAATCCGCGCATCATCTGCTTGTATTCTTCCTTGGTCATGGGCTTGGTCATGTGCTTGTTGACCTCATCAACAAACTGCGAACAATGTTCAATCATCTCGTCCATCGTACAGTCCTGAAGGAACACACCGTCTTTGTAACAATACTGGCAATAGTCAAAGTTGGTGCTGCCGTCAGCATTTGTACCAAAGTCCTCTTCGCGAGTCAGTGGCATACCGCAACTCTGACAGAACTGAGGCAGTTGCCCCTCTTGAAATGCTTTCTCCTTCGTGGGGAATGTAGCCTCGTAGGCCTCAAAAGCCTCGGGATTCTCGTCGGCCACGAAATAGCCCTTGGGCGGACAATAGGTTGCCTCGGTGATGCCGTTGGCATGGAGCCAACCCGGTATGAGTTCCTGGGCGAGGAAATAGGGCACCATGGCATCTCGTGGCTCAGCATGATAATGGATACCCATCTGGCTGGCAAGGCCGAAACCGGCATGGCGGTAAAAGTCGATGTTTCCCTCCATGCAGAGGAAGCCGACACCCAACTCCCGTGCTTTCTCCAGCGCATACTGGAGTAACTTCAGTCCGTAGCCTTGACGTTTGTAGTCGGGGTGGATGCTGATGGGGCCGAATGTCCATGATGGTTTTCGGGTGCCGTCGTCGAGTACTAGTTCTGCCTTTGAGAACATGATGTGGCCCATTATTCTTCCTTCCGTCTCCATCACGAAATCCAGTTCAGGGATGAAGTCGGGGGCCGTTCTATATTGGTTGAGCACGTAATGCTCGGTGCATCCCGGGCGATATACGTTCCAGAATGCCTCTCGTGTCAGGTTTTCTACCTCACGATAGTCCTTGGGTTGTTCTAATCTGATATGCATGGTAGTATTTTGATAATAAGTCAGAAGTTCAAACTTTTCTTACTGGTTAGTCGCTGCAAATATACAAATTGTTTCATGCACCTGCAAATATCTGGGACAAACTGTATGAAAATGGGATGAATGTGCTATTTTATTGATATAATAAAGCGAAATTCACATTCTTTTTCACTAATTTTGCAGATGTGAATAGCAGTTTCAATGCTTTCACTTATTGAATGACAGAGAACAATTGATATTAAAACCCGGATAATTATAACGATGAGAATGAAAAGTTTTTTCCTGACAGTGATGTTGGTCGCTGCAAGTTGGGGACTGGTGAATGCCCAGACCACCCAAAAGCAAATAGTGGAAGAAGGCGGTACTGGACCCTTCAAGTCGGAAGTGGTGGGCGATGCTTCATGCCCGGGCTTCACGGTGTATCGTCCGCAGAACCTGAAGGAAGTGGTGGCACAACAGGGTGCCCTGCCTGTGATAGTCTATGCCAATGGTGCCTGTTTTAACAACAACGTCGAGATGCGCTTGTTATTGAGCGAAGTGGCATCCTATGGTTATGTGGCTGCTGCCATTGGCCCGTATGACGAAGCAGATGTGATGGCTCAGTGGAGAGGTGTCCTGAGGTCGGCTTATCCCGAAACCAAGGGAGAGGTGGTAATGGCCAACGGCGAAAAGATTCTGCCATTGACTCCCGAAGAGATAAAGGCCCGACAGGAGGAACAGGCCCGACAAAGAGAACAGGCAGCCAAGAAAGCCAAGAAGGGCAAACAGCAGCCTGCCGCCCCGCAATTCAGCACCTATCCCAGGATGCTGCTTGAGGTGCTCGACTGGCTGACCGACCAGAACGCCGCTCCTGGTTCAGAATATTACCATTGCCTCGACCTCGACCATGTGGCGGCAATGGGGCAGTCGTGTGGCGGCGCGCAGGTGTTGGGTGTGGCACACGACCCCCGTATCAAGACCTGTGTGATGCTGAACTCCGGCATCGGCGACATGGAAATGATGGGTTCGACCAAGGAGTCGCTCAAAAACCTTCACACCCCGATGCTCTATATGATTGGCGGTCCTGGCGACATTGCCTATGCCAATGCACAGAAAGATTATGAGCGTATTGCCGACAACATCCCCGTGGTGATGCTGAACTCAAAGGATGGCCACAGCGGCACCTATTATGAGAAGCATGGCGGCAACTATGCCAAGGCTGTGGTGAAGTGGCTCGACTGGCAGTTGAAAGGCCAGGTGGGGCAGGCAGCCCTCTTCCTCGACGATGAGTATCTGAAAATGAAATTCCCCGATTGGCAAGGCGTGAGAAAGAATTTCTAATCGTTTAGTTATTCATTCGTTAATTCAGGCGTTGCCCATCATTATGAAATTGGGCAATGCCCTGAGTATTATCCTTTTTAAAACCCCAAAAACAATCATCTAATGAAGAAAATTATCATTATCGACGGAGGTCCGAGAAAGAATTTCAATACTGCCCAGATGCTGCAGAAATTCGCAGAGGGAGCAAGTGCTGTAAGCGACCAGATTGAAGTGAAGACCGTGCGTCTATATGGCATGGACTACAAGGGGTGCATGTCGTGTATGGCATGTAAGATCAAGGGCAAAGCCTCCAATGTATGCAAATACAAGGATGCGCTGACCCCAATACTGGAAGAGATAGCCCAGGCTGATGGCTTGGTGATGGGGTCGCCCATCTACTTTGGCGACGTCACTGGTCAGATGCGTACATTCCTGGAACGCCTGGCATTTCCCTGGCTCTCCTACAACGACTACAGCATGACAGCCCCGAAGCGTATGCCCGTGGTGCTGATGGAGACCATGAACGGGACACCGGAACGCAACAACAGTCAAGGCTACGGTTCGATGGAATACTGCATCTCGGCTGCCCTTGGCGAACCAGAGCACCTGATAGCCTACAACACCTATCAGGTGAAGAACTACGACCGTTATGAACTTGCCGGTTTCTCCGAGGAAGCCAAGCGCCAATGGCGTGACGAACATTGGGAGAAGGATTTGCAGAAGGCTTATGACGCCGGAAGGCAGATGGCAGAGAAAATTCTGGAATCTACTTCACAGCCGGCTGCAGGAGCAAAATAAGTGAACCTTTGAGCCACAGGTATATGGTCTCAGTGGATGAGAGGACAAGATTTTAGCGATTATCGAGAGCACTTTGCCATCTATGTCTCCACCACAGGAAACGAAGTGGCTGACTTCACCGACATGGTCTTGCCTGAGACCATCGCCACTAACGAATATGTGGAATACTCCGTCAATCTGAGCCAGTAAGCCGACAAAATGGATTTGTTCAAAGGAGTGAAAGATGTCAACCGAAAAGGTGACCGGAAGGAATGGTGGCTCAATGTGGAAATAATTACCAGGCTATTTGAATTCTTCGAAAAGGGAGAGACAAAAGACCAGGAGGGAAAGGAAATGTTTGCTCCTCTCTACAAGGTAAAGCTGTTCCGCTCGTTGGGACTTTTTCTCTTCTCCTATCTTGCTAAAGGCGCAAATATGGCCAACATCGCCAAACTACGATATGACGAATTCTACTACAGCAATGGTCAGAAAGCCATGCGTTTCATCCGTCAGAAAACCATGCGCGAGACCGACGGGGTGGAGGTCATCTTCCCCATATTGCCACAGATGCAGGTCATCCTTGACAGGATAGCTTGCAAGCTCCATAAAGGTGCATTGGTATTAGATATCATCAAAGAAGGGATGAGTGAGGAACGCATCAAGGCTCTTGTTTATCTTGAAAACTCCAACATCGCTAATCGTATGGAGGTCATCGCACCATTGGTTGGTATGGAAGAAAAACCGACACCCACCTGGTGCCGTCATTCCTACGCCACCAACCTCCGTGATGCCGGAGAACCGACGGAATATATCTCCACAATGATGGGGCAAATTCGTAAGGGTGTTTTGCACCAAGGTTATTTCTTTGCTGTCTGCTATTTCACAATGATCTTCTTACCACCGTGGATGTAGATGCCTCGGGAAGGTTCACCGAAAATCTGACGTCCTTGTAGGTCGAAAAGTGCAGAAGAGTTGTCTTCAGGCAAGGTAAAATCTGAAATGCCACTCATTTCGTCTGATATCGGATAGACAGGTCCCTTATAGATTTTCTTGAATTTCTCCACTTCCGATGGCTGCACAAAGACCTTTGTCTGTGTACCCATGCCCTTGAACAACCATTCGTTGACCCAATTAGATTCAAGAATTCCCCTGATTATCAGGGAATCTAACTTGCACCCTATGAACGGCGACCAACCCAAACGGGTTACACTTTCAGGCAGGTCCAGCGTCTTCAGGGCCGAACAATTCTCGAAAGCATGGGAACGCACCCAGACCAAACCTTCAGGAATTTGGATTTCAGACAGGCTGCTGCAATTGAGAAACATATTTTCACCGATTTCATCCAAATTCGGCGAAAGAGTTATATTCTTCAAAGACGTGCAATTCTCAAAGATGGCTTCATAAGTCTTTGTGACGCTTTCGGGCATCACTATGGAAGTCAGGCTCGTACATCCGTAAAAAAGTTTACCGCCAAGCGAGGTGACGCCCTCGGGTATCGTTACCGACTGTAGGTGTTCACAGTTAGCGAACGCCCATCCCAGCAAATAACCAAGATTCGGTGACAATCGTACTTCTTCCAGATTCTTGCATCCAGAAAAAACAGAGGAGCCCAAAATGGTCACCTCATCGGGCAGCACTATCTTCACAAGATGTTGGTTTTGGGAGAAAGCACTATTCTCTATCCATGTCACACTTTCAGGCACGGTGTAGGATGTTCGGGTAGCAGCAATAGGATAAGCATGGAGCCGCGTCTTCTCCTTGTTGAACAACACACCGTCGATGGCACACAATGCAGGATTCCCTTCTTCCACCTCTATCGACTCCAATGCCGTGCATCCAATGAACGGATTCCTAATAAACCCACTCTCTTTGTCGAAATCCATGTTCTGGACGGTCCTGGGAAAGGTTACCTTAGTCAATGCTGTATTGTCCCTGAATGCATATCTATCTATGCTTGTCACAGAGTAAGTCTTCCCTTCATAAGTCACTTCCGAAGGAATGCCCACTTCACCCACCCACTCGTTCTTTTTCAACATGGCTTGATGCATGGTTTTCCGCAAGGAGTAATCAGCGCCATCAATGTTGACATCTTCATAAAGGTCCTCCAGCACCAATGTTTCTCCATCCTCAAGTTCCACAAGTCCATCATACCACCAGCAATCCAGATAAAAACTGTTTTGCTCCAAGTCATGAACCGTGAAAGAGACATTGAAGGGACACTCGCAAGAAGTATAATATTCACCAATGACGGGAACCACATGGATAGACAAAGTACAAGGCAAATCCTCATTGTCTGGAGTAATACTGGAATTCACCTCAAAGTCTTGTGTAGCACAGTTGCTGATAAAATTCTGTACTTGCACCGAGAGGATATTGCCCTCCTTTTCGAGTATGATTGTCGGTATCGGCTTTACCTCCTCCTCTTCTTTGTAGTCTGATACCCTCATGCAACCGCTATGTTGCGCATCCGATATTGGCAACTCTTGTCCTTGTACATCAACGACATTCATGACCATCATCAAAATCATCAAAAATTTGAATCGTAGTATATAGTCTTTCATCATTGTATGGATTAAGTGAATTGATTCTAGTGTTTTATAGGGCAAAAAATGACGGCACGAACCACCGCAAGTCCAATAACTCGATTCCGGCTTTAAATATACTAAAAAAATCCTAAAAATCCTACGACCCAGGCAAATATATTTTGGTCGAGTCTGCAAAATCTGATAAAGAAAACAATAAAAGTGGAAAATCGAACAATTCGATAGCCGGGAAAAACAACAAACTTTCTTTCAGTCTTGCCCCTGACAAGGAGCGGAAACCGGCATTGTTTTAAACGCTTCACTATCTGTACCATTTACAGCACAAATACTTCATTATTCTATATTTACGAGTAAACAGCTGTCATCATCTGAATTATTGTGTGCCCGTAATGCATTTATCTGCCTCAAAAGCTTTTTGGTTATATATTAACCATATGCTTTCACTGATAATTACGTAGTGGCCACACTTTTATTATCATTGTCTGATAGAATGGAATATAATGTCTCTTTTTTCCGATTTTTCTTAAATTTGCAGTATTTTTGCACTCTGCATTCTATTGAAGACAAAAACAAATTATAGCATGAGTGATTTCAACAGGTTATTTCACCACATCATACCGCTCCAGATACGGTTCAACGACATTGACAAATTTGGGCATGTGAACAACACCGTGTATTTCCAGTTTTACGATACGGCAAAGACGGACTATTTTGCAAGCGTCTGCAAGGACGTTGATTGGGAAAGCACAGCCATTGTCGTGGCGAAGATAGAGGCTGAGTTCGTTGCCCAGATAGAGGCAAACAACCGCATTGCAGCCGGAACGCGCGTCACTCGGATTGGAAACAAGAGTTTTACGCTCGAACAAGAAGTCTTCGACACTGACACCATGGAATTGAAAAGCCGATGTCTCTCTGTTATGGTCCTGTACGATTTGAAGCTTCGCCAGACCATGGCATTTCCAGACTCATGGCGCAAAGCCATCAACGAGTTCGAAGGTCTTGCCGACAATCATTAACAAATAGGGTCCCTCATCTTCTGGAGCCTACATCGTCAACGGAAAGAAAATCTTGCTGGGCATACATACACATCATTAATCTGGCAATAGACAATTATCCATGAATAAAAAAATTCTTCTTTTCTCCATTCCATTCGTCTTGTTGGCGGTAATTCTCAGCCAAGGCTTCCTGCCATTCCTGTTATTGCCTTTCATCATCCTCGCCGTGAATTATCTCGTTGACAGAAAAGAGAGCAATCCCGTGGTGCAAGAGATGAAAGGAAGGCTTTTCCACAGCGTGGAAGACGTGGAGCAGGAATATGGGAAACCTGACAGCGTGGTGGTGCTCAATGCCGCGAAAGCGAACGAGATTTCCGATGTGGTCCTTTCATATCCCGAGCGAGGCATCCTCGTAGTGGCAGGCAGAGAGATTCCCATGGATGACATTACAAGCATCGCCCCTAAGAACATGGCGATAATACCTTATGTCGTCGACGAGTACGCCGTGGTCATCAACACGAAGAATCCCGCAGAACCGGTCATTTACCTCCGTGTGGGATACGACATGGGATATGCTCAGGAGGTTGCTGTGCAAATCCATGAAATACTGAGGAGTTCCGCGGCACCAAATATGAAATAGGACAATCGGTGATGGTCACCAACTCCAAAATGACAACTTCTTCCGCTTCCGACCTGAATTGTGATTTTTCACGGATAGCAAATTTCTGACGCTATTTATCTCAATCTTTGTTCAATGGCATAGAACACCCAACAAATGAGGGAAATGCCAATCAGGTAGGCCAGAAGGTCAACCCAAAGAAAACCCTGGCCAAGCATCATGTGACCGATGAATGTGCTCCGGAACGACACCAGCCAAGGCCAGCAAATCAGCTGGGAGAATTCCACGAGATAGGAATGAATCAGGCTAATCAGTGCAACAAAGGGTAGGCCTTTCCTTACCAATATGATACGCCAGAAGCAAAAGACCATCATGGCCCAGAGTGCATCACCCACCTCATTCGGGAGCCAGCTGATATGCCTGGAATAGAGTCCGATTGGAATCAGGACGATGATGCCAACCAACGAGACCATAATCTTTCTCTTCATCTTTTCTGATTTTAATTTGCCGACAAAAATACTATAAAGTAATGATATTCTTTCAAGAAAGATATTATCCAAACAAATAATTCGGCGAAAAAAGACAAAATCCAAGGAATTAGATTCAAACTGATATTTGCACTTTGTTGTTTTAAACGCTTCACTATCTGTACCATTTACAGCTGAATAAGTGTCAATAGTGTCTTGAACAGCATCCACACTTGTTTGTTGGGCCGCATTCCCTGAACTGCACCCGAACGAAAGCCCCTAAAGACAAGGCAAATACTACAATTATCGTTGTTTTCATCGCTTCTAAAGATTTATGAATATATCAATGGCATTAATACTTATTTCATTCACACTGTAGTTCACCTATTTTTAATCTACACTATAACATTTCACTGTGATTTTGGTTCATTTTGCACCTCGGTTTTCATACATAATGACAAAATGATATTTAGGATACAAAAACAAATAGCAAGATAAAAATCTATGTCATATCTGAAAGTAAGCATCATTAATGTAATTGGCAAAATTATTGCCATTATTACACTTAATAATACAGAAACACATACTACAAACAATCGAAAAAAAGCGGATGTCTTTAATATATTTATGATGTAAAGGATAGAGACCATGACAGAAAAACAAAACAAAAGAATATTGCCCCAGTTATTGTCTTGAATACAAAAACAAAAAGACATAATAGTAATTACACTACTTACTATAAGAAAATACCAGTCAATTACTTTTTGCATAATAATGTTTCCTTTTTATATATATACATACCTATAGGGTTATTATCTCTTATAAGCCTTGGTTTTAAATCATAGTGAATACATATCTAATGAGAGAGTGTGTCGAGGTTGAGATAGAATTCCTCCAGATATCTTCCACCTTCCTTTATGGCTTTGAAATGATTCTTAAAGTCAACAATAAGAACAAAAATGCCATTGTTATCCTTTTTCAACCACACCAATCCAATATCTTTGTTCTTCTTGTTTTTTACGATAAAATATGTAGTTCCATCTGTGTATGAATGAGAATTAAGATATGTTGAAACCAATTCTTGATAGAGTTGATTGTATACGGAATCCATTTTTTCATACCATATTCCAATTAACATTGATGAAACCGTTTCGGTTTTTGTGGAAAACATAATGTCAACAGATGTGGGAATATAGTCTGGCGGTAATTCTTCGAATGAATTGGAAATGGTATTTTCAAGCCAATTATATTGCCTGAAATGTGTCCATCCCTTCTTCTCCATTTCCTTCTTGACTTTTTCCACATTGCCATTAAGACAGACGCCTTTGTAAGTGACGTGTCTTTGACAGAATCCATACTGAGTCCCTGCTAATAATAATATGCCTGTAAACAAAATGCAAAATAAAATATTTCTTTTCATAAGATGAAGTATTGTTTTTGGTTTTAAACGCTTCACTATCTGTACCATTTACAGCATAACAAGCATATATTCATAGTCAGAATCACGGCTAATGCTTTATGACATCCAAAAGCGAATCGTTCTCTTCTTGTTCAAATTGATACCCATCACTTAATCTATAAAAGACAGTGCGGTGATAGATGCTGTCGCTTTCAAATTCCGTTGCGTCAATCTCTTCTTTAATCAGGTCAAATTCGTTGTACATAGAAAAATCGGCTCCCCTCAGTTCACCGAAACCGATGTTGTTCAAACGGTACATACGCCTGTCGACAAGACCGTCTCTTTTGTATAAGACAAACATATTGGGGTCAAAAAAGTCGTAGTATTGCGAATAAACGACATACTCTTTGTTGCTCCATATTTTTTCATCATGCTTGACCATTGCAATATATATGCTAATCAAACATGCCATAACCAATACGATACTGCATGACCAACCCATTATTTTCCATAGGATGCGTTTTCCTTTTGTGAAACGGATGGTCATCAGGATACCCATGATGGCGATAAGCATCGAGGCAAGTATCCAAGCCCAATTGCTCAATTGCCAGACCAACCTGTCACCATTTTCGAGGAACAATGTTGGCACAAACACAATGCTCAAAAGGACCAAGGCAAACAATGCCATTCCATACATTACAGACTTCTTCATTTTGCTTCCTTTTTTATCTTCAAGTCAACAACTTCTTTTCTTGATGAACCGAATGAGTAAAGCCCACAATGCCAATATTGTCACGATTGTGATCGTATGTCGAAGCGGTCTCTCGATTTTGTGAGCCTCCTTTTGTGCTTGGGTAAAATAGTCATCCGGTGTCAAAGCAGTTTTTGCATCCAGATTTCGGCTTCGTAGAGTTTCTGCCAACTGCAGTGTGTCCGCTCTATTCAAAAGCGTATCCATCCCATTGCCTTGACGATGAAAGAGATATAACGAATAGGTGGATGAGGAGGAATCATTCATTTCCGAGGAGATTGCCTTGTCTTGTATAGTCACGAACACACTATCATCCTGTACCCATAAATGCTCTACACGTCCACTGCCTTCTTGGTAAGGACCTTTTTTTCGGATACATGCCGTTTCCGGCATATCGACAGCAGAAAGGTGGTGGCTTGCAGAAAGTGGTGCCTCCCAATAATCACCGAAGCCCAGGTCGACACCTTTCGTCTCGGAGATATACACACTTCCGATAAGTCCCAACACGGCCTCCATGCCAATGAACAAGGCAGGAGTGATGGCAGCCAGCAACACTATCAACCGTTTGTGGCTCCAGTTTCTTCTTCGTACAATCCTCCACGCCACTACGGAACTAAGGAGTCCGAGTACAGCGGCGACGATCATAGCAATGATGGCAAAAATGATAAGGGAAATAATCAGCATCTTTTCATCTGTAATTTGTGGAGGGTTTTAAACGCTTCACTATCTGTACCATTTACAGC
>Ga0256407_10000205_pt1 | contig 148199 bp, 124 predicted proteins | sample RumenRJG_04DNA_FD_193489 | JGI IMG/M metagenome (GOLD analysis project Ga0256407, IMG submission 193489) | Bovine rumen microbial communities from Lethbridge, Alberta, Canada - RJG_04 | ecosystem: Host-associated > Mammals > Digestive system > Stomach > Rumen | place: Canada: Alberta... | reverse complement strand
CCGAACAGAGAAGTTAAGCCCGCCATCGCCGATGGTACTGCAATGCAATGCGGGAGAGTAGGTAGCCGCCTTCTTTATTTAACAGAGAGAGTCCTGGATTTCGAAAGATACCAGGACTCTCTTTTTTGCTTTTTAGGATATAAGATGGTTCGCTGATCTTGGCTTTTTTAGTTAATAATTGTAAGAATGCCATTATTTTTGTATGTTAATTTTATCGGCGTTCCTTGATTGAAATCAAAAAATATGTTTAAAAACATCTGCTTTTGAACATAAAGTTTGCCTAAGTATCTGATTTTTTGTAACTTTGCACCCGATAAGATATGGGACTATAGATCCTCTCGTGAATAGAGAGCAGTCTCATTAGTATTAACTGGAACTGAGGTAATGTATCCTCTGTTGTAAGGAGGGCTTTATCGCGAGCTTTATAAACCATAGTGATTATGTTAATGTTCAGGTTCCATAAAATCATTTATGATGAATAGATTATTTAAGGTATTATGTTTAATCGTAATTGTATTTTCGACGATTCCCTCTTCGGCTTTGGCCGGTAATAGAGGAAGACAGAAATCTTCTCATGTCAACTGGGATCCTGTCATGGCTGCCATTATCCAGGTGGAGAGTGGTGGTAAGAGCAATGCAAAGAATGGAAACCAGTGTGGAGCTATGCAGATTACACCGATTCTGGTGCGAGAGTGCAACAATATCTTAAAGGCACGCAAAAGTAAGAAACGTTATACTTTGGCTGATCGCTTTAACGTCAAAAAATCAAAAGAAATGTTTTTGTTGATACAATCGCATCACAATCCAGAAAACGATGTTGAACACGCTATTAGAAGTTGGAATGGAGGTCAACATTATAGTGTGAGGGCTACACAAAGGTATTTTGAGAAGGTGATGAGTTATCTCTAAGAGATTTGTATTTGGTATATCCGGCTATTCTGTATAAGGGATGGCCGGTTTTTTGTTGTGTATTATTTGCTGGTCTTTCCTGCCGGTTTAGTGATGAGAAAAATAATCCCCGCCTTCAAGGACGGGGATTCGTTATTCTTAGTTGCGGAGGCAGGACTCGAACATGCGACCTCCAGGTTATGAGCCTGGCGAGCTACCAACTGCTCCACTCCGCGATGTTAAAAATGAGGTGTTCCTCAATTGCGAGTGCAAAGGTACTAATATTTTTTTGATTTACCAAATATTTACTCACATTTATTGAAAATGTAGCGATATTGAAGTCGCATTCTGTCCGTTTTGTATTATTTATTGGTTCATTTCCCTGTTAAAAGATATTGAAGACATCAGTTTTCATCGTGTTTTATTTGGTCATATCAGATATTTGTTCTAATTTTGCACACGAATAAGTCATGTGCAATATTATAGGAGGTGAAAAGTATGTCAATATCTAAAACAAGACAGAAATTAGTTGATGTGGCTCGACAACTGTTTGCCAAGAACGGTTTTGAAAACACGACAATGAATGACATCGCCCTGCTTTCCGGCAAGGGGCGCAGAACGTTGTACACTTATTTCAAGAGCAAGGAAGATGTCTATTATGCTGTGATTGAGAGCGAACTGGAGCGTTTGTCTGATAAGATGGACGAAGTGGCAACCCGTAGGATTCGCCCTCAGGAGAAGATTATAGAACTGATTTACACGCATTTGAATATGATCAAGGAGACGGTGATGCGCAATGGTAATCTGCGTGCCGCTTTCTTCCGTAACATCTGGATGGTGGAGAAAGTCCGCAAGAACTTCGACGAGGACGAAATCGAACTGTTCCGCAAGGTCTACGCTGAAGGTAAGGCTGACGGTGAGTTCGACATTGAGAATGTGGAACTTGTCGCTGACATTACCCACTATTGTATCAAGGGCTTGGAAGTACCTTATATATATGGTCGTCTGGGTCACGGCATGACTCCCGAGATGAGCAAGCCGCTTGTGGCCAAGTTTGTTTACGGAGCACTTGGTAAGAACGGAATAAAATAAATAGTATACAGTCTCGTTATTTTAGAAGACATTATTTAAAAACAAATAAGAAATGGGATTATTAGAAGGTAAGACTGCGCTGATTACAGGTGCAGCACGCGGTATCGGAAAGGCTATCGCGCTGAAGTTTGCAGAAGAAGGTGCCAACATTGCGTTCACCGATCTGGCCGTGAATGAAGAGACCGAGGCAGAGATTGCTGCCAAAGGTGTAAAGGCCAAGAGTTATGCTTCCAATGCAGCAGATTTTGCTCAGACAGAGGAAGTCGTGAAGGCTGTCAAGGAAGAGTTCGGCTCTATTGACATTCTGGTTAACAATGCTGGTATTACAAAAGACGGCCTGATGCTCCGTATGACTGAGCAGCAGTGGGATGCCGTGATTGCTGTAAACTTGAAGTCAGCATTCAACTTCATTCATGCTTGTGTACCTGTGATGATGCGCCAGCGTGGTGGATCAATCATCAACATGGCTTCTGTCGTGGGTGTTCATGGCAACGCCGGTCAGGCTAACTACGCTGCCTCCAAGGCAGGACTCATTGCCCTGGCTAAGTCAATTGCACAGGAGATGGGACCGAAGGGTATCCGTGCGAACGCCATTGCCCCTGGCTTCATCGAGACAGCCATGACCGCTCAACTCTCCGATGAGATTCGTGAAGAGTGGAAGAAGAAGATTCCTCTCCGCCGTGGCGGTCAGGTGGATGACATCGCCAACACAGCCGTTTATCTGGCCTCCGATCTCTCCAGTTATGTGAGCGGTCAGGTGATCCAGGTAGATGGTGGTATGAATATGTAAGGCCTACCATAAACCCCTCTCTACAAGGGAGGGGATTTTTTATGCTATGCAGGTAGTTTACGAAGACAACCATATTATAATTGTTTCCAAAGAGAGTGGCGAGATTGTACAGGGCGACAAGACCGGCGATACACCCCTTTCGGAAACCGTGAAGCAATACATCAAGGAGGCACATGCCAAGCCCGGCAATGTGTTTCTTGGTGTGGTGCATCGTCTGGACCGTCCGGTAAGCGGCTTGATTGTTTTTGCCAAGACCTCGAAGGCCTTGACGCGCCTGAATAATATGTTTCGTGACGGGGAAGTGCATAAGACTTATTGGGCGATTGTGGAGAAGAGAGGAGAGAGGAAAGAGGAGAGAGGAGAGAGATTTGTCGTGACTGATGAGTTTACCACGCTGGAGCATTGGCTGGTGCGTAATGAGAAGCAGAATAAGAGCTATGCATACGACCGTGAGAAGCCCAATGCCAAACTGGCCAAGTTGCGCTACCGGGTAATTGGTGCCTCCGAGCGTTATACCTTGTTGGAAGTGCAGCTGCTGACCGGCCGCCATCATCAGATTCGTTGTCAGCTGTCAGCCATGGGCTGTCCTATCAAGGGTGATTTGAAATACGGAGCCCGTCGCAGCAATCCCGATGGCAGTATTTCCCTTCTGGCCCGGAAAGTGGAGTTCGTGCATCCCGTCAGCAAGGAGAACATCTGCGTGGAAGCCCCGATTCCCGATGATAATCTGTGGAAAGCTATTAGCCCTCTATAGATTATCAGCCCCCAAACACAAATCTGGAGGCGCAAAATGATGCTATTTCGGTTCTTTTAAGTAAATTTCTTGCGTTCCGTGGAGAAAATAAATCTTCTTTCTCTTCGCTAAACCGAAATTTTGACGTAACTTTGCACTTGTATGATGCGCGCTTTGAAGTGGTTGGGAATAGCCATTCTGATTCCTATACTGCTGTTTTGCTTGCTGGCCGTGCTGCTTTACTTGCCTCCTGTACAGAACTGGGCTGTAAAGCGGGTTGCCGCTATTGCGTCAGAGAAGACGGGGATGGAGATCAGCGTGGAGCATGTGAATCTGGAATTTCCGTTGAATTTAGGCGTCGAGGGCGTGCGCGTCATCAAGCCCCAGTTAGATGCTTCCGGCGGTAAAACGCTTCAGAAGGATACCGTAGCAGATATCCGTAAAATGGTCGTGGATGTGCAGCTGAAGCCGCTTTTCAAGGGCCAGGTGGAAGTGGATAAACTGGATTTGGAAGGCGTGAAGGTGAATACCACCGACTTTATATCCGACACGCAGGTGAAAGGCACATTGGGGAAGCTTTCCTTGGAAAGCCACGGTATCGACCTGAAAGGAGAACAGTTGCGGGTGAATACCGCGCAGTTGGAGGATGCCAACGTAGACGTCATCCTGAGTGACACGGCCGCCGTAGACACTACTGAGAGTAAGAACAAGTGGAAGATTCTGGTTGACGACCTCAGCATAAAACGTTCGGATGTAAGAGTCCATCTGCCGGGAGATACCCTGCAGGTGACAGCTCATTTGGGTGAAACGAAAGCCCGGAACGGCTCGTTCGATTTCGGTAAGAAAGACTATCGTCTGGGGCAGTTTGAATGGAGGGACGGACGCTTCAAGTATGACGATCATTCGCAGCCGCAACAGGCTGAAGGAATGGACTATAGCCACCTTTCGTTAAATGAAATCAACATGGCCTTGGATTCCGTCTCATTTAATGATAAGGGACTGCTGTTGCGTGTCAAGGAAGCCGCCATGAAGGAGAAGAGCGGCATGGAACTTCGCGAGCTTTCAGGCGGCATGGCTTTAGAGAGAGAAAAGGCTGGGGGAGACCTTAGCCGCTTGCGGGTGAACGACCTGCGGGCACGTACTTCAGAGAGTTCGGTCGACGGCCGTCTCGTGATGGACCTCAACACCTTCGATGACGAGAATCCCGGTAAGTTGCATGCCACCGTGGACGCCACGATCGGCAAGCAGGACATTGTCCGGGCTGCAGGTGGCTTGCCCCAGCAGTTCAAGCGGAAATGGCCTAATCAGCCCCTGACGGTGAAGGGCGTGGTGTCCGGCAATATGCGTCAGGCCAAGTTCGACGGCCTTCACGTGAAGCTGCCTGGTGCGTTGAATATGCATGCTTCGGGCTACGTCACCCATCCTACGGATCTGGATCATATGATTGCCGATGTCGATTTGGAGGCAAAGGGAGACAACATGGACTTCCTGGCCGCTCTTCTTCCCAAGGATGCCTTAGGCGATGTGCGTATTCCGAAAGGTATCGGCGTGAAAGGCAAGGTGAAGGCCAATGGCCAGCACTATCAGGCCAATCTCGTGGCAACGGAGGGAGGCGGCAGCGTCAAGGCCGATGTAGATCTGGACGCCAAGCGCATGAACTATACGGCACAATTGCAGGCCAACCGCCTGAATCCCAAGCATTTCCTGCCTTCGCTCGATGCAGGCCCGTTCACGGGTAATATTTCCCTGAAGGGAAGCGGAACCGACTTCCTTTCTCCGCGTACAAGTCTGCAGGCCAAGGCCGATGTGAAGCAATTCAGCTATGGCGGCTATAACCTCGATGGCATGAAAGGAACGGCCAATATCAGCAACGGTCGCATCAGGGCCAATGTGGACAGCAGGAACAAGCTGTTCAACGGCCAGATCCAGGTGGATGGCCTGACGCGTACGAAGAACCTGCAGGGCACCATCTCTGCCGATATTGCCCATGCCGACCTTTATAAATTAGGACTGGCTGACAAGCCGCTGACCGTTTCTTCCTGTCTGCATCTGGACGTAGCCACCGACCTGAAGCACAATTATAAGGTGCAGGGACTTGTGAGCGATATCACCATCCGCGACAGCGCGAATGTATACCGTCCTGACGATGTGGTGCTCGATGTGCTTACCCGCCGCGATACCACCCATGCCGTACTTGATTGCGGCGACTTCCATTTGCGTGCAGATGCCGGTGCCGGCTATGAACAGCTGCTCAAACAAGTTGACCGCCTGGTTTCGAGAGTGACCGCGGATGTCAAGGACGGTAAGATAGACCAGCACCGTTTCCGCGAGAATCTGCCTACTGCCAACATCTATCTCAACACGGGCAGCACCAATTTCTTTGCGAAGCTGCTTGAGCGCGAGGGCTTCAGCTTCCAGGATGCCGATGTGGATCTGCGCATCTCGCCCGTGACGGGTGTGAATGGAAGTGTGGCCGTTAACCGGCTGCTGGCCGACAGTATCCAGCTCGATACCGTCCGGTTTACCGTGGAATCCGACTCCACCAACATCACCTATCGTGGTCAGATCCAGAACAACAAGAACAATCCGCAATACGTGTTCAATGCCATCTTCGACGGCTATCTGCTGGAGAACGGCACGGGTGTGAACCTGCGGCTCTACGACGAGAAGAACCGCCTGGGAGCGAAGCTTGGAGCCGTGGCCGAGATGGTCGACAGCGGTATCGTGGCCCGTTTGAACACGGAAGACCCGATCCTGGGCTACAAGACATTCAAGGTCAATGAAGACAACTATGTCTACCTGGGAAAGAATCAGCGCATTTCCGCCAAGCTGAATCTGCAGGCTGCCGACGGACAAGGCTTGCAGGTCTATACCAATGATGAGAACCTCGATGCCCAGCAGGACATTACGGCCAGCCTTCACCGCTTTGATTTGGAGCAGGTGCTCTCGGTGGTGCCCTATGCCCCCGACATCACAGGTATCATGAACGGCGACTTCCACCTGCTGAAGAATGAAAAGGACCTCTCCGTTTCATCCTCGCTGTCGGTCGACAATCTCACGCTCGAGAAGAGTCCGATGGGCAACCTCTCTACGGAATTCGTCTATATCCCCCAGGGCGACGGCACCCACTATGTGGACGGACTGCTCTACAAGGACGAGCATGAAGTGGGAACCATCGTGGGAACCTATGATCCGAAGGGAAAAGGCAATCTCGATGCCACGCTGTCGCTGAAGCGCCTGCCGCTGTCATTGCTCAACGGCTTCATTCCCGATCAGATCATCGGCTTCCAGGGATATGCCGACGGCGACCTCTCCGTGAAGGGCGAGCTGGGCAAGCCTCAGGTCAACGGACAGATGGATCTCGACAGTTGCTATCTGGTGAGCGAACCCTACGGCGTGGCTCTCCGTTTCAGCAACGACCCCGTGCGTATCGTGGGCAGCCATCTCTCGCTGAAGGACTATGAGCTCTACGCCTACAACAATAATCCGCTGAAGATGAACGGTAGCGTGGATTTCTCCGACCTCGACCATATCAATCTGAATATGCGCCTCTCAGGCAATAACATCCAGATTATCAACGCCCGTGAAACGCCCAAGAGCATTGCCTTCGGAAAAGGCTATGTGAATATGTTCGGCCTCCTGCAGGGCGAAGTGGACCATCTGCGGATGAGGGGTAGGGTGGAAGTGCTGCCTACCACCGATTTGAGCTACGTGCTGCGCGACTCCCCGTTGACCACCGACAACCAGCTGGATGAACTGGTGAAGTTTACCGATTTCACCGACACTACGGCCGTGGTGATTACCCGTCCGGCTCCGAGCGGCTTCAATATGGATATGACCGTCGATGTGACCAATGGCACCCACCTGATGGCCTACCTCAATGCAGACCATTCAAACTACGTGGATATCATGGGTGGCGGCACCCTCCGCATGCAATATAATAATGTGGATGACTTGCAGTTGCGCGGCAAGCTGACGCTCAACAGCGGTAAGATGAAGTATTCATTGCCCGTCATCCCGCTGAAGACCTTTACTATCAAGGACGGCAGCTACATTGAATTCACGGGCGATCCGTATAATCCCCGACTCGACATTACGGCCACCGAGACCGTCAAGGCACCCGTTTCCAACGATCAGGGAATCGGGCAGAGCAAGACCTTCGAGTGTGGCGTGGAGGTTACGCAGACGCTCCAGAACATGGGTGTGAAATTCCTTCTCGATGCCGAAGACCAGCAAATCCAGGAAGAGCTGAATACCATGGGTCCTGAGCAGCGCGGCAAGCTGGCCGTTTCGCTGTTGGCAACGGGTATGTACATGGCCGACGGCAATACCAACTCCTTCTCGATGAACTCAGCCCTGAGTGCCTTCCTGAACAGTCAGATCAATGACATTACCGGCCGTGCCCTCCGTACCGTCGACCTCTCCGTAGGCTTCGACAACGCGATGGACGCCACCGGCCGTTCCCATATGGATTATTCCTTCAAGTTTGCCAAGCGATTCTGGAACAACCGCCTGAAGGTTTCGGTGGGTGCCAAGGTGAGCACGGGTAGTGAGATCAACGACCAGAATCAGTCCTTCTTCGACAACTTCGACCTGGAATACCGTCTGGACGACAAGGCCAGCAAGTACCTCACGGGCTTCTTTAAGAACAACGTCTACGACTGGCTCGACGGCTACACCCAGAAGTATGGAATCGGCTTTACATGGAGGCGCAAGCTGCAGACGCTGGGCGACCTCTTCAGGTTCAAGGATGACTCGTCGTCCATGCCGTCACCGTCCTCCTTCCCTCAGAGCTCCGAGAACCGGAATGCGACCGATAGTTTGGAACATCAGAAGAAAACAGAATGAGAAAATATATCAGCATATTGGCAATGGCGTGCCTGATGGCTGCTTGCAGCACGACCAGCGGGGTTCCCGATGGAGACCAGCTCTATACGGGCGTGGACAAGATTTCGTATGAGAACTACGAGCCCAACCAGCATGCCGATCAGATGAAGGAAGAAATGGAAATCTCGTTGGCCGCCGAGCCTAACGGAGCCCTCTTCGGAAGTTCCAGCCTGCGTTTCCCGTTCCCGCCGAACCTGCTGATATGGAATGCCTATCACGACAAGGAGGGCGGCTTTGCCAAGTGGATGACCTCCTCGTTCGGTAAGGAGCCTGTGCTGATGAGCCGCGTGAATCCCGAACTGCGTACCACGGTGGCCCAGTCGGTCCTGCGTTCCCACGGCTATTTCAACGGCCAGGTGAGCCACAGCATCGTTCAGAGCCACAACCCCAAGAAGGCAAGGATAAGCTATCTGGTCAATATGGGCCATTTGTGGACCCTCGACTCCATCGCCTACGTGGGCTTCCCCTTGGGCTGTGACACGCTGATCCACCAGTCGCTTCCCTTAGCTAACATCCACAAGGGAGACCCCTTCGACGTGACTACCCTGAGCAGCGAGCGCAACCGCATCTCCAATCTGCTCCGTTCCAACGGCTACTACTATTTCCAGCCGTCCTACAGCTACTATCTGGCTGATACCCTAGCCGTTCCGGGCAAGGCCCAGCTGCGTTTCCAGATGGTCGACGACATTCCCGAGCAAGCCAGGCATCGCTGGTATATCGGAAAGGTCAATGTGGAATTCCGTAAGCGGATCATGGACCGGATAGATACCGTGACCAACTACCGCCGCCTCTCCATTGGCTTCAGCGGCAAGCGCCCGCCCATCCGTCCGCGAGTCGTCCTGTCCAACCTGAGGCTTCGCCCTAACCGTCTCTACAATTACGAGAACCATCTTGAATCCATCGAGAAGGTTAACGCCATGGGCATCTACAGCATGGTAGACTTTCAGTTCACGCCCCGTGACACCACGCCCACCTGCGACACCCTCGACCTGAAGCTCAACTGCGTGTTCGACAAGCCCTACGACTTCTACATCGAGACGCGTGCCACGGGCAGCAGCGTGGGCCGAATGGGCCCCGAGCTGGTGGTTGGTCTTTCCAAGCGCAACGCCTTCCGCGGTGGTGAGAAGTTTGACATAGCGTTCCATGGCTCCTACGCCTGGCAGCTCAACGGCGGCCACAACAACTACTATGAGTACGGATTCGAGACCTCCGTGGAATTCCCCCGTCTGATAGCCCCCTTCATGGGCGGCAACCGAGACCGCATCCGCCGTGACGGAACCCGCCGTCGTCGCCGGTTCTTCACCACGCCCACCACGCTTGCCCGCATCAGCAACAACGTGATCAATCGTCCCGGCTATTTCAATATGAACACCATCACGGGCGAATGGACCTATAAGTGGCAGCGTACGCCGACCAGCAGGTTCCAGTTCAGTCCCATCATCCTGCAGTACCAGTTCAAGAACAGGGTTTCTGATAAGTTCACCAGGCTACAGGATTCGTTGCTCTATGTCAGCTACATGATGGAAGACAAGCTCGTGCCCCAGATGCGTTTCACCTACACTTACACCAGCCCCTCCAGCTATCGCAATCCGATAGCCTGGGAAACCACCATCTCAGAGGCCGGTAATCTGATTTCCGCCGGTATGCTGGCCTTCGGCAAGAAGTGGAACGAGAAGAACAAGAATCTCTACAAGATACCCTATGCCCAGTTCCTGAAGGTGGAGACCGATTTCACCAAGACGTGGCACGTAGGCGACTATTCCACGCTGGTGACCCATCTGAACCTGGGCCTGATGTACACCTATGGCAACAACTTTTCCGATACCGCCCCCTTCTCAGAGTATTTCTACGTGGGTGGTGCCACCAGCCTCCGCGGATGGTCGGCCCGCTATATCGGTCCTGCCGATTTCGACCCCGACTGGCTTGACAACCGCACCCTGCGCTATCTGCGTATGGGAACCATCAAGGGTGTGATCAACCTGGAGTACCGTCCCCGTCTTTTCGGCAACCTGTATGGCGCCGTGTTCCTCGATGCCGGAAATGTATGGATGCATCATAACCTGTTGCACAATCTGCTTGTAAATATCGAAGACGCCGTCTCTGATGCTGAGGCTGCTGTCGTTCCTGAATCCCCTGACACTCCGGAAATCGAGATTGATCCAGAAGCGGAACGTTCAGTCATCAATTTTTTAGGATCCCTGGATAGGGGAAAGTTCTCCTTTAAGAGGCTGGGCAACGACCTCGCCGTGAACACCGGTATCGGCCTTCGCTACGACCTGGGCTTCATCATGCTCCGTCTGGACTGGGGTCTCGGACTCCACGTGCCTTACGATACGGGTAAGTCGGGCTATTTCAATGCATCCCCCTTCGGCCGCGACCAGACCATCCATTTCGCCGTCGGTTTGCCGTTCTGATTATTTTTTGTGGAAATAATTGCGCTGGGGCGTACAACTTATTCCGTTTTTTTGTAACTTTACCCACGAAAAGTTTAACTAACAGAAGGTAAAGAATATGAAGATCGGAATTCCAAAAGAGATTAAGAACAATGAGAACCGCGTGGGCATGACCCCTGCGGGAGTGAGTGAACTCGTCAAGCACGGCCATCAGGTATTCGTGCAGCATACGGCAGGGGAGGGTAGTGGCTTCTCCGACAAACAGTATGCGGAGGTGGGGGCTGTCATTCTGCCCACCATCGAGGAGACCTATGCCACGGCCGAGATGATTATCAAGGTGAAGGAACCCATCGAGCCCGAATATCCCTTGGTGAAGCCTGGACAACTCATCTTCACCTATTTCCATTTTGCCTGCGACAAGGAGCTGACCGATGCCATGATCAAGAGCGGCGGCGTTTGCCTTGCTTACGAGACCGTGCAGCTCAACAACGGCGCCCTGCCGTTGCTGATCCCCATGAGTGAGGTAGCCGGCCGTATGGCCATCGTGAACGGTTCCTACTATCTGCAGAAGACCAAGGGCGGCAAGGGCAAGCTCATCTGCGGCGTCCCCGGAGTGAAGCCCGCCAAGGTGCTGGTCCTCGGAGGTGGCGTGGTCGGTGAGGCTGCTGCCCGTGTGGCTGCCGGAATGGGTGCCGATGTCGTCATTGCCGATGTGTCGCTTCCCCGTCTGCGCCAGTTGCAGATGGAACTCCCTTCCAATGTCACCACGCTCTTCTCCTCGCAGCATAACATCGAGCGTGAACTCCCCGACGTGGATATCGTGGTCGGTTCCGTATTGATTCCAGGCGACAAGGCCCCCCATCTCATCACCCGCGAGATGCTCCGCATGATGGAGCCCGGTACCGTCCTCGTGGATGTGGCCATCGACCAGGGAGGCTGCTTCGAGACTTCCCGTCCCACCACCCACAGCGAGCCCGTCTATGAAGTCGACGGCATCATCCATTACGCCGTGGCCAATATCCCCGGAGCCGTGCCCAACACCTCTACCACGGCCCTCACCAACGCCACCCTCCGCTATGCCCTGGCTTTGGCCGACAAGGGCTGGAAGCAGGCCTGCAAGGACGATCCTGCGCTCTATCGCGGTCTGAACATCGTGGAGGGGAAGGTCACCTTCAAGGCTGTGGCCGATGTCTTCGGGCTTCTTTTTGACCCCGTCGTGCTGTAGTTTTTCCTGTATTTGTTTTGATATTTCACGCATTTGCACTACCTTTGCATCCAACATTTCTTACATCAAAAAACAAATAGATTAATATGAAACCAACATTATTTTTGCTTGCTGCCGGAATGGGCAGCCGTTACGGTGGTTTGAAACAACTCGACGGTCTGGGCCCCAACGGCGAGACCATCATGGACTACAGTATCTACGATGCCATCCAGGCCGGCTTCGGCAAGGTGGTATGGGTCATCCGCAAGGATTTCGAAGAGCAGTTCCGCACCCAGATTCTCTCCAAGTATGAGGACAAGATACAATGTGAACTCTGTTTCCAGGGACTTGATGCGCTGCCCGAAGGCTTTACCGTTCCCGAAGGCCGCGTGAAGCCCTGGGGCACCAACCACGCCGTGCTCATGGGCAAGGATGTCATCAAGGAGCCCTTCTGCGTCATCAATTGCGACGACTTCTACAACCGCGATGCCTTCAAGGTCATCGGTAAGTTCCTGGCCGACCTCCCCGAAGGAGCCAAGAACCAGTATGCCATGGTAGGCTTCCGTGTGGGCAACACCCTTTCCGAGAACGGAACCGTGGCCCGCGGCATCTGCTCCAAGGACGAGCAGGGCAACCTCACCACCGTGGTGGAGCGTACCGAGATCGTGCGTTGCGCCGAGGATGGTTCCAATGCCGGAGCCCCCAACGAGGAGATCCGCTACAAGGACGAGCAGGGCCAGTGGGTAGCCGTCGACGAGAAGACGCCCGTCTCCATGAACATGTGGGGTTTCACGCCCGACTATTTCGAATACAGCGAAGCCTATTTCAAGGAGTTCCTCAGTGACCCGAAGAATATGGAGAACCTGAAGGCCGAGTTCTTCATCCCGCTGATGGTGAACAAGCTCATCAACGAGAAGACCGCCACCGTTCAGGTACTCGATACCACCAGCAAGTGGTTCGGAGTCACCTATGCCGCCGATCGCCAGGGAACGGTAGAGCGCATCCAGTCGCTCGTTGACGACGGCACCTATCCTAACAAGCTTTTCTGATACGCCACTCCTTATCCGGTATGGATATAGACATTTTGACTATCGAACAGGCTGACTGTCTGATGGAGCTGATCGACGATGCCCAGCGTATCGTCATCTGCTCCCATCGCAGTCCTGATGGTGATGCCATCGGTTCCTCTCTGGGATTGGCCGGCTATCTGCGCAGCCAGGGCAAGGAGCCCTTCGTCAGCGTGCCTGATATGTTCCCCGATTTCCTCCAGTGGATGCCCGGGGCTCAGGGCATTGTGCGCTACGACAAGCATCCCGAGGCCGTTGAGCAGGCCATGGCCGGTGCCGACCTTATCTTCTGCGTTGATTTCTCCCAGGAGGAAAGGCTCGGCGACATGGCTCCGCTGCTCCATGAAGCAAAGGCACGTTGCGTCATCATCGACCATCATCCCTCACCTACGATTCCCAATGAGATACTCATCAGCCAGCCCAAGATGAGCAGCGCCTCCGAGGTGGTGTTCCGCGTCATCTGGCAATTGGGTGGCTTCGGCCATCTCACCCGTCAGGATGCCGTCTGCCTCTATTGCGGCATGATGACCGATACCGGCGGCTTCACCTACAACTCCGCGGCCCCCGAACTCTTCTTCATCATCTCCCAGCTGCTGACCAAGGGTATCAACAAAGACAAGATCTACCGCAACGTGTATCACAACTTCTCCGAGTGGCGCCTGCGGCTCACGGGCTATGTGCTCTACGAGAAAATGCATGTCTTCGCCCAGAAGCGTGCCGCCTATTTCACCCTCACCCGTCAGGACCTGCGGCGCTTCCACTATGTGAAGGGCGATGCCGAGGGACTGGTGAACATGCCGCTCCAGATGAAGGGCATCAAGCTGAGCATCTCCCTCCGCGAGGATACCGAGCACGACAACCTCATCTGGGTAAGCCTCCGTTCGGTGGATGATCTCTCCTGCACCAAGATAGCCGAGAAGTATTTCAATGGCGGCGGCCATCTCAACGCTTCCGGCGGCCGTTTGAACTGTTCGATGGCTGAGGCCGAGCAGATTGTACGTAGGGCAATCGAAGAATTATAATTTTTTATCATGGCGGGTGTGGCTCAATACATATATTTTTCGTACTTTTGCACCCGAATCATTGAAATTGAGATAGAAAATGAGAATTAAAGGATATTCCGTGATGAAACCGCTCTGGGCGCTCGCCCTGCTGTGCGTGCTCTGTGCCTCCTGTAAAAAGTATGAGACCTATGCCGAACAGAAGGAGCACGAGGTAGACGCCATCAAGTCCTATATCGCCAAGAAGGGAATCAAGGTGATCACCGAGAGCGAGTTCTTCGCCAAGGATTCTATGACCGATGCCTCGAAGAACGAGTATGTCCTCTTCAATAGCAGCGGCGTCTATATGCAGATTGTCAACAAGGGCTGCGGCAGCAAGATCAAGAACAATGAGACCGTCAAGGTACTCTGCCGCTTCTCCGAGCGCAACGTGGTAACCGACAGCCTCCGCTTAACGTCTGTTCCCCGCTATACCGAGAACATGATTGTCACCAACAACAACAGCACCTTTACGGCCTCGTTCGTTTCTTCGTTGACCGAAGTCAGTCTGATGACGTCGGCCTATGGAAGCACCTCCGTTCCCTCCGGCTGGCTCGTTCCCTTCTCCTATATCAAGGTGGGACGCCCTGCGAAGGAGAACGAACGGGTGGCCGAAGTCAATCTCATTATCCCTCACACCCAGGGACATAGTTACGCCTCGCAGAATGTGACCCCCTATTTCTACAACATCTCATTCCAGCGTGGCCTGTAAAAGACACTCATCACTTATCACACACAACGACGTATGACACTTATTAAATCAATATCGGGCATCCGTGGTACGATCGGAGGCCCTACCGGCGATACGCTGAATCCATTGGACATCGTGAAGTTTGTAACCGCCTATGCTACCTTTATAGAGAGGAGAGAGGAAAGAGGAGAGAGGAGAGAGGGAGAGAGGAGAGAATCCAGCCGCCGCATCGTCGTTGGCCGTGACGCCCGCATTTCCGGCGAGATGGTCAAGAATGTGGTCTGCGGAACCCTCATGGGCTATGGCTACGATGTCATCAATATCGGACTAGCCACCACTCCCACCACCGAACTGGCCGTACGCATGAGCGGAGCCGACGGCGGCATCATCATTACCGCCTCCCATAACCCCCGCCAGTGGAATGCCCTCAAGCTGCTCAACAGCGAGGGAGAGTTCCTCAACAAGGAGGATGGCAACGAGGTACTCCGTATTGCTGAGGCAGAGGACTTCCAGTATGCCGATGTGGACCATCTGGGCAAATATATTGAAGACAACACCTTCGACGAGCGCCATATCCAGAGCGTGCTCGACTTGAAGCTTGTCGACCGTGAGGCCGTCCGCAAGGCCGGTTTCCGCGTCTGTGTGGACGCCATCAACAGCGTCGGCGGCATCATCCTGCCCGGACTGCTCCAGGCCCTTGGCGTAGACTATGAGATACTCAACGGCGAGCCCAATGGCGACTTCGCCCACAATCCCGAACCCCTGGAGAAGAACCTGCAGGGAATCATGGGCCGTATGCGCGAGGGAGGATTCGACCTCGGCATCGTCGTAGACCCCGATGTTGACCGTCTGGCCTTCATTTGTGAGGACGGAACCATGTTCGGCGAGGAATACACCCTCGTCTCCGTGGCCGACTATATTCTTTCCCACCAGCCGGGCAACACCGTTTCCAATCTTTCTTCCACCCGTGCCCTGCGCGATGTTACCGAGAAGTATGGCGGCCAGTACACGGCAGCAGCCGTCGGTGAGGTCAATGTCACCACCAAGATGAAGGAAGTGGGAGCCGTGATCGGCGGCGAAGGCAACGGCGGCGTCATCTATCCCGAGAGCCACTATGGCCGTGACGCCCTCGTAGGTATCGCCCTGTTCCTCAGTTCCCTGGCACAGAAAGGCATGAAGGCCAGCGAGTTGCGCAAGACCTTCCCCAACTATTTCATCGCCAAGAACCGTATCGACCTCACACCCTCTACCGATGTCGATGCCATCCTCGTGAAAGTGAAGGAAATGTTCGCCAACGAGCAGGTCAACGATATCGACGGCGTGAAGATCGACTTCCCCGACAAGTGGGTACATCTCCGCAAGTCCAATACCGAGCCCATCATCCGCGTCTATAGCGAGGCCCACACCATGGAAGAGGCCGACGCCCTGGGCAAGCAGATCATGGACATCGTCTATAAGATGCAGGGATAAACCCTTACTTGTAAACAGCATAAGCCGCAAGACCGTCAGTCAGTCTTGCGGCTTTTTCTTGCCCCCAAAGAGCATGCTGTTCCCTTAAGCGTTCTCGTAGCCCAGGAATTCCTTCAGGCCCGGAGCCTTTTCCATATCATCCCAGCCCACGTAGAAAGGACCGGGAGAGACCAGCTCGAGATACTTGTCAAGAAACTCCTCCCACGGCAGCTTGAGATAAGAGGCAGGAATGAAGAAAGTCCTCGAGCCCCCTGCCGAGCGGTTGCCCGCCTGTACATGGGTAGAATAGCCCCCCTTCTTGTGCTTCCGAATCTGGTAGGTCTCCAGAAACCAGTCGCCGCTGCATCTGCAGGAAGCCGGCACATCGATAAAAGCCTCCACCGGGTTCTCCATCTCAAGCCCCCATTCATGGCCACTCGCCAGCCTGTTGATAAACTCCTCGCTGTCCACCTGAAGCGGACGGATTTCCGTCTTACCATTACCCATCGACAAGTAGCTGACATACTCATAGTCGTCGCCCACCTTCTCGATACCTATATAGATGTCATTCGTAATCATCTCCCTTGTGGCCCAAGGGAAATCAGCCTTCATCCGTTCGAACGCCTTGTCGATATAGGCATTCACGTCATAGCCGTACGGAAACTTCTCGTTCATCATATATATCTTTTTGTTGTTTTGCAAATGGCCTCAGAAGCTGAACTTACGGCCGTTCCATTTCAGCGTCTTCTGCTTCCTCTTCCCCTTGTCGGTCCATTCGGTGTAGATGATGTCCTTTCCTGTGCGCGGCAGTGCGTAGGTGACATAGGCTCCGTCGTCGGTACCGTAAATCTCGTCGAATCCGGGAGCTTCGCAATAGGTCATTTTCTTCGTGGCGTTGTCGTAGCGGTAGAAGAGGAGTCCGTCGAACTGTCCCGGGCTGTAGATGCCGTTTGAGTACCCTCTTACGTTGTAGGCGAAGAGTTTGTGCTTGCCGTCAGCCTCGTTCCAGTAGCACATCTCAGTTATTTGCTGGTGGCCATCGCCATTATACTCATAACAGATGTAGCCGTTTTTCTGGTCTACAGTAAGCTTTTCGTTCTGTGACAGCTTTTCCCCTTTGAGATAGTCGAGCCATGTCTGCTTCATGGCATTTCTGGCTTCATCGAGCACGTCATCGCTGTCATCGTTCCATTCGTAAACAGAAAGGAAGGCCGTGGCGAAGTCGCTGATGGTTGGTTTCGCACCTTTGTAGTTCACGCGGATGGTCTCTTGTGCTGCCAGCGAAAGAGTGCAGCATACAAGGACGGTTGTTAGAATGATTCTTTTCATAATGATTGATATTTAGTTAGTAATATTTCGATTTCAGAAGAGGGAGCGCATCGCAAAACGAAAAAATGGACGTTTGGATGTTTGGACGTTTAGACGTTTTTATTCCCATCCCCCATCATCATTATTCTCCATATATCGACTCATGCCGTTGTCCGGCGAATCGTCCTCCGAGGCAGGATCGAAGCCCCGCATATTGTCATTGTCGCCAGTCCCCTTCGCTTTCCCATGAACCACCTTATCAGGCTTCCGCTGCACCACACCCGTCTCGTAGTCCATCACGGCCCGCCTTGCCTTTGGCGTCCTGCTCTCACAAGCCAGGAGAAGCAAAGAAAATATTATGATGACAAAAAGACCTTTCTTCATTTATTATTATTGTTCTTACCAATATGTTCTGTAAATGCATAGGGCAAAGTGGGTTTAAATTTCAAAGGTTTGAGGTGGTCACAATTTGCAACCACCTCAGGTTTTTATTAGTTTTCTTTGCCATATTAATCTTTTTTATTTGTTTCGTTAGTGTGCGACTTGATGACTTTTATATTACCGTAGTCTTTTCAAGATTTAAATGCATTTACAATATGTATTGTACAAATTACGGGTTACATCATCATCATATGCATCACAACGTTTACGCACATATTCAAGGATATCACTTTCAGACATGAATTCATAGCCAAATACTATAGACTTGTTCTTATTGTAGAAATCTTGAATGTATTCAATTGTCTCATCCTTAACCCCTTGTTTCAGTTTTTCAAGTGTTGAGTCACTTAAAATGCAGATGTTTACGTTTCTGTCTAAAGTCCAATTGCCGAAAGCGCCTAAGTTTCCTGTCATTTGATAGAATAGTTCAGGGGTACCATGAAGGGCCTTTCCAAAAAACAATTCTTTTGAGGCAATGATGTTTTTAAGACCATCAAACGTCAGATGGTGCTGACTATAATGCTCGTAAGTGAAATCCAAATCCTTCAACACTTCTTTGTTAGAATGATAGTCTTCCCAATCACCCGACAAGATAGCCATCAAATCATCTTCATATATTTTTCGGATGTTGAAACCGTTATGTATGAGGCTATCAAGTTTTTCAATTTTCGCAGGGCCAGGGTCAGCTCCTATCAGAACATAATTTGTTCTTTTAGTTATGCTCGAATCTATATCCGCGCCCATTGATTTCAAATGCTTGGCAATTTCTTTCCTGTCCATTTCAAAGACTCCAGTTATTACAACTTTCCGGTCAAAGAAAGGATTGTCAGGATCAGCCCCTGTCAGGTCTTTTTTCAATATGTCTCCATGTAATGCCTCATGGCGTTTTACTTTGCCAAATTCCCTGTTCGTATTATGTTCTCTGACTAATGAATAATCAGGCATCACTCCGTTAAGATGATTCAAATAAAAATGGGCACAACAAAGCGAGTCGAAACCTGCATCATGATGGTTGCTGTCTGACATTTTAAAAGCGTCGCATAAGTCTTCAAGCGAATGGCCGTATATCATGTAAGTGCATATAAACGGAGAGATGCCCATTGGCATGATATTATAGTAGTCAAGATTTTTGTAAAGAGCATCCTCGTCGAAGGCAGCATTGTGTGCAACGATTGGTACACCAACAAAATAGTGGCCAATCTCATCCCAAACCTTATCGAAAGTCTGCTCTGAGGCCGTCTTTTCAGGAGTGATGTGATGAATCGCAATAGTAGCTCTATCATATTTATTATGGGGAGGCTGCACTAAGCGGGATATGGTGTCTTCTATAATACCATTCTTAACAATAGTGATACCTATTTGGCAAATCATCTTAGAGGATGTCGCCGTTTCAAAATCTACTGCGATAAAGCTCTTATCTGTCATCTTTATAATAGGTTTATAGTTTGTTGTATTTCTTGGGACTCTATTTACACTATAGTAGCATGTGGGTTATGTCAATCTCTTGAACTTCAGGCTTTGATAACAACCAAGTCATCTTACTAGCATCATCCTTGAAGAATACAATATGCCAATACGATGGGTTGCCGTTGCCGTCCTTAGAGTAGTTCAGGCATTCAATTCGCGATTCTATTTCAGATACAGGAAGTACGATGATGGTGTTTTCGTTATTACAACCAAACACATAATACTGATTCTTGCAGTTAGAAATGTCCATGATTCTCTTATAAGCATACCAATATTTCTCGCGATTTCCTTGCTTATAGATTTTAGAAGTCCTGATAACATACCCAGTTTTCCCATCTTTAGAAAGATAAGTGCTTACAGACTTTTTAAAAAGTTTTTGCCCTGTCACCTTCATAAGTCTACTTACGCAGCTATCTCTGAAATTATCCCCTTGGAGTGTATTTACGGGAGTAATACTTGGAGGAACGACTTCTCTTGCTCCTTGTCCCTCGGAGTATACTTCTGCAAAAGTTCTTCCTTCTTCGTCAAAAAGGGCTGTGGTTGCGTTAGTGGAACGGCCTGTGCAAAACTGAGTAGGTGTATTGGGGGCTTCTAAGTTGAAAACCACATCATGTAGCAACTCAACGCTCTCTCCCAAATCTCTGTATGAAGCCTTATTACTAAATATCTCGTTGCGTTTTTCTATAGCTGCACGATTCCTAAAACTGTCTGTACTTTCCTTTCTTATAAGGCTACCCGCAATAACTACATATTGAGCTTTTGAAGGGTAATAGCGCAAAGTCGCGTCAGTTCCTTTCATTTGAACCTTAAACAAATGATAGTCTTCATCAATAGAATCATTCACTACTACTGGATAATCATCTGTTTCTGCTTGCGATTCTATTGCCTGATGTACATGTACTTTTATGGACATCATAGACTGTAGCTTGTCCTTTAGTGATTCAGGAAGAGAACTGCTTTTTAGGATGAAGGTAAAAATATCATCTTTTCCTTCTTTGGAATTCCAATATCTCACCGTTTCATTAAGCTTAAGTTGCTGTAGACAATGCTCCTTCATCTTTTGCGTATCATAATCTTGCGCCTGAAGCAAAGATATTAACTGTCTGGCATCGATATTGTCTTTATCGAATTTAATGGTTGTGACCAGTTCTGCACGATGTCTGATTTTTGAAAAATCAACATAATAAAGTTCAAGCACTTCACCCACTAAAAGACCAAAACTACATTCTTCTTTCAGCATATAATCTTCAAGTTGAGCAGCATCCCTGTCTTCCTTTCTCTTAGCAGGACGCTTCAACTCGATAATCATTTCAGGTTTATCCTCATCTTGGAGGAACAATGCAAAATCGGCGTAATGGTTGGCTGTTGCAAACTGAATCGGGTGTTGTTCGGCCAGCCTGTGACCACCATATTTAACCCATCCAAGCGATGTAAGGAAATCTTTGACAGGCCCCTTTTCGAAGTCTATCTCTTTCGACTTTCTCTTCTTGGATGACAGTACGTCGTCACAAAAATCATTCCATATTTTGGTCAGCATTGCTTTCTGATTTTTAGTTATGATGACGCAAAATTAATATTTTATTTCCGAAAAATGAATACACTTTAGTAAAAATGTGATAATTGAACATCAAAAACGAGTAATGTTTGATCTAAACTCTCCAAATTTGATCTAACTTGATCAAAATAATTTGCCCGTTTCCCAAAGATCTCCGACATTTGCCGAAAAAAGCTATGGAAAAGAAATGGATTACAACGGAGCAGATGCTCGAAATACTGAAGTCCGAGCCTGACTCAGAGCAGCAATATAGTCACCGTCTTTGTGGCGTCCTGCGCTCCACGCTTTGGCTTGAATATTCGATAGAAAAGAATATGTATGGAGAATCCGCTAACTGGTTTGACTATACTTGGTATACTGAAGCAGAGTTTTTAGAAATTCATGCCGGCGAATGGTGGATGAGAGAGCATTAAGTGTAGACAATACGACTACATATTGTGTAGACTAAATGGGTACAGTTTAAGGTAGGAGTGTAGACAAAATGACTACATATTGTGTAGACATAATGGCTACACTTTTAGATAGAGATGTAGACAAAATGACTACATAATGTGTAGACAAAATGACTACACTTTTAGATTAGAGTGTAGACGAAATGACTACACTATGTGTAGACTAATTGACTACACTTTTGGGTTGGAATGTAGACTAAATGGCTCCACTATATATAGACTAAATGACTACACTATATGTAGACTAAATGACTACACTTTGGATGGGGGTGTAGACAAAATGGCTACACTTTTAGTAGATGAACAACCGGTTGTATAACATATATAAAGGTATTCCCGAAGGTTGCCCCTCGGGAATATCAATTTGATTTGATGATGAGTACAACGTTACGCCATTGCCATGGCTACGGCGGGGGCAAGCCCGGGAACGCAAGCGGAAGCCGAAAGTGCCGTGAGCAAAGCTGTAAGGGCCGCGATGATAGCCTGTCCGATGGCTTGAAGCCATTGTTTGTTCTTAAACATAATCTTAGTTTAAAGTTTAAAGATTAAAGTTTAAAGACCCCTCCCCTCGGGAAAGGCTACGGGTAGGCGAGCTTGCTCGGGAATGGGACGGGAGGGGGTCAGTTGTTTAAGGTTCGGGCTCCTCGTCCTTTCCGCGCTCCTCAATCTCGGCTGCGTTAGCCAGATCGGCGGTGTTCTGGAAGACGATGCCGCTGGTCATACCACGCACACGCTTGTGCGTACCGCTGTCCACGGTGGCCTCAGGCTGGAAGAGTACGCGTACTCCCTTCAGGCTCTCGGTGATGGAGAAATCCTTCACGCTGGAAACACCCTTCGAGGAGATGCCGATCTTGAAGGTGCCGAAGCCGTTGATGTGGACGCGCTGGGAAGCCTGCAGGGCATCGGTGATGACCTCCACCATCTCGGTGAGGACGGCCTTGGCGTCGGACTTCTTGGCGGTTGAGTTACGCTGGATCCTTTCGGCGATGCCGTCGAGGTCGAGGGTTCCGGTGTAGACGGGGCGTGCGTACCACTTCTGATAGGCCTCCGTCATGTGCTCATTGTTGTTCTGTACAAGTTTGTAAAGATGTGCCATAATAGTTGATAGTTTAAAGGTTAAAGGTTAAAGATTCAGGATCCAAGATCCAAGATTCAAGTTCTGTGTGTCGGCGGTGGAGCATTTTGAACACAAAATTCACAGATAAAAACGCTATACTCAACTAGACGAAATTCACAAAATTTGGCGCCTGATTTCTGTGTCTTTTGTTTTTGTCGGGAGACATCTGCGCAAATGCCTCAGTGTTCTTTTGTGGGTTCTGTGTTTTTTTTTGCCCCGTCCACTTTTCACGATACAAAGATACGACATTTCTCTGACGCGATGGTACCTTATGGGTACGTTATGTGGACTTACGGGGTACTTAAAGGGGAGTTATCGGTCCTAATGTGGAATTAGGGGTACCTTATTGGCGGCATCCGGGGCTTCCACTCATCGGAAGGCGTGCTTCCATCCATTAGAAGTCTTGCTTCCAATCATCAGAAACGATGCAAGCATTGGTCAGCTACGCTGACGTTTCAAGTTTCAGGATTCAAGTTTCAGGATTCTTTCATTCATGTATTCTGAAAGCGTTTTCTGTAGAAAACGATGACAAGTTTCTTATGGGGTCGCCTACGGCGAGAAATCCTACAAATCTAAACAAATATAATATAAAAAGTTGTTTGATTTTGGATAAGATTTGTACAATTTCTGCCCTGAAAGGGCACTCCAAGCGCCCAAGAAAAGTTATCGTTAGCGTTAACGTTATCGTTAAAAAACTTGCATAAGTCGCTGATTTTTGTGTACCTTTGCACCGACGTTCTCTTCACTCGATGACGAGAAGAGGGGGAGCACAGGTTAAGAACAAACAAGAATTGATATGAAAAAAGCGTTGTTTTTGTTGTCTCTGCTTGTTGGCTGGACACTCCAGTCGGCAGCACAGGTTGAAGGAAAGCCGGTCAAGGTGAAGGGACAGGGCGTATATTGTGGTGAAGTCGAGATGGACGTCACCCAAGGAGCCGACGGCAAGTATTATCTCTACGACAGCAAGCGCAAGATCTGTACGCTGATAGGCGCATCGCTCCCGTCGCTCGATGACCTGGCGGCCAATGGCACGCTTCGCGACTGCATCCGTACCGAAGAGGACGGACCGGCGGATGACGAGGAATATATCAAGGAAGTAATCGATGCCAATATGACCTTCGATGCCACCGGCTACCTGAAGACTGGAGAGGTGGCAAACAGCACGTCAGAGTTCTATGCCTATCAACTGAAGGGTATCACCATTGACCAACTGACGAAAGACGGGCAAGACTGCATGCCAACGGCAGAATCGTCTTCCGCCATGCGTGTAGCCCTCTATTACAGACAGACTAAATGGACTCCTTTCTTTGAGCAGATACTACCCGATGCGGAGGGAGCTCCCATTGTCCTCGACGACGATGAGGTCAGTCAGATACGTGCCGCCATTCCCGTTGAGGGTGCCACGCTGGAAATAAACATCATTGACGAGGAGGGCGAAAATCCGCCCGTCTTATTAAAAGCCTTCTTCGTGCCCGATGCGAGTGGCGTAACCCACATCGATGCCGATGGCATAAAGGCTACCATTACCTACGAGAAAGGAGGGTCACCCCTGGTGGATGCCCATTGGGGGATGATGCAAGTCTACGATTTCTATAAGAATGTCCTGGGACGCGACAGCTACGACAATAAAGGGGCAACCATCTATAACATCATCTATACGCCCGGCTATTCTTCGGGCAAAGACGGAATGGACTTCGACGACCCCATGCCGCGTTTCCTGTACAATCTGGCCCAGTGCGGTGCTGAGGCAAGGAGCTATTGGTATCCGCCGGTGATGATCTATGGCTTGGGAGGACAGAGCCTCGACTACGAAACGGCGATGCCGGGACCCTACATGCGGGCATTCGTAGAACTCTCGATCATGTGTCATGAGTTCACCCATATCGTTACGAAGAACACCGCTCAACTGTCGAGCAGCATACCCTCTGAGGGCGGTGCCATCAACGAGTCTTTTTCAGATATCATGGCAATCAATCTGATAAAGAACGACATTTACGGGTTCGGTTCACAGTCTCCATGGATTGTGGGAGGTCAGGGCCTCATAATTGGAAAGGACAACATACGCAATCTTGAAAATCCGAAGATATCGGGAGATGCCCCCCAAGCCGACACCTATCTTGGGGAGAACTGGGCTAAACATGACAAATACAAGATGATGGGCGTTCAGAACAAGTTCTACTATCTGCTCTGTGAAGGCGGTAAAGGTACTAACGACAACGGTGACAGCTACGACATGACAGGCATCGGCATCGACAAAGGAACGCGGATAGCCTATCTGACTCTGACAAAATACTGTTCGTCGGAAACCGACTTCTCGACCATCGGCGAGTGCTGGCAACAAGCATCCGAGGAGTTGTACGGCAAAGACAGCGCCGAGACGCAAGCCGTCGTCAGGGCATGGGCAGCCGTAGGCATCGGCAAAGCGGACGAAACAGGCATCGATGAGATAAACGGACAGCCGACGGCACCGGCAGTTTATTACGACCTGCAAGGCCGCCTGTTGCAAGCTCCTCCTTCAAAGGGTATCTACATCAAGAAGTCCGGCAAAGGAAGCGCCCAGAAGAAAAGTTATCGTTAGCGTTAACGTTATCGTTGTAAAAATTTGGCATTCTGACAAATTTTTAGTAACTTTGTACTTGCTATGAGCAACTATAAGGAACGCGGAAGGATGGAGCTGGCGATGCTCTATTTTCCGCAGTTAAGTGGCAAAAAAGCATGGTTGAAGCTCAAGTCATGGATTGAGCTTTGTCAGCCACTCGCCAAAGAGCTCGCCCAACTCGGCTACACCGGCCGCCAGCGCACATTCACACCCCGCCAGGTGAACCGCATCGTGCACTATCTGGGTGAGTATTAACCCCCTCCCGTCCTCCCCGAGGGGAGGAGAGAGCCCCTCTCAATTTCGGGGGGGATTTTTTGTGCGGCAGAAATGACAGATGACAAATGACAGTTTTTGTATTTTGCGCGTGAAAGATAGATTAGTATTATATATATTATAATATATATAATACTAATACCATCTATACTCCCTCATTTTCAATTTCAAATAACTGTCATCTGTCATAACTGTCATAGGTCAACGGTTTTATTTTGTCTTTTCCTGAAACCGTTGACGCTAAAATAAATCCCCCCCCTATGCTTGCAATTCTCGATACTTCTTATTATCTTTGTAGCCAAAATAGCTACATAACGATATTGATATGGCAACTTATACCATTACATTGAATGAGCGGACCACCAGCGGCAAGGCCTTGATGGCTTATCTGCAGGCGCTTGGGATAAAGATGCATAAGGTGTCACCCAAGGCGAAGAGCAGTTATCAGCGTTCACAGGAGGACAAGCAGGCCGGGCGCATTGAGAAATTCTCTTCTTCGGAAGAAATGTTCAAGTCGTTGTGAACAGGGAATCTGTTCATGCTGTTTATGTTAGTTAGGTAGATTAGTAACGTTTAATCATAAATACGATGAAGAAATTATTATTATTTACGTTGATTCTTTTAATAACCAGTTGTACTAACAATATAGTAGGAACGTGGGTTGAAACAGTTACTGATTCATCTTTGGAACTTGGATATAATGTTGGCGCAGTTTCTACTTATTCATTTAATTCTGACGGTACCTATAAACAAGACATAATAATGCAATCTAAGATGGGTGATTCTGAAGAGACAAAGCATTTTGTTTTATCAGGCAGATGGGAACAACCCGATGAAAATAAGATAGTTACCCATATAGATAAGGTTGATTATGAAGGCAAGAATGGTATGGCAGAAATGCAAAAACAAGATATAGAGTATCTTATTGTGGAATTTGAAAGTGATAAACTTAAATTAATGTCAAGCGGTAGAGAACTGAATTTAAAAAGGAAAAAATAAAGAGCCTATGGGGCATATTCATCCCATGAACAGGGGTCCCCGTTTACATATTCTAACTCGTGAAGAACTATCAAGGTACCAATATTGGCACCTTGAACTTTGTGAACACAGTTCCCAGTTCACTCGGTTATTTTGGGCGAAGAGTGCCAAGTACCTAAAAGAACTTCAACCTATTCTTCAACCTCATTCCTTCTCGTTTGGATAAACAGCTTAATTAGGTAGTAGCCAAGTGTGGTGAACAGCACATGAACTGCAATACCCAAAATGATAAGGAAAACACCCCACCGTTGAGCAGTCGAATAGTATGTATCGAATGCATCGTGTATGTAGTGATAGTAGAAGCCGTACATACCGATGTTCATTAACACACCAACTACAAGGACGAGAATGTAGCACGCATGATTTACAAGCAACGCCCTCATTTTTAAACCCCTAATTGATTTCATAATCTTATAATTATTATTTTAATGTCTATAGCTGAACACGAGGTTCAGTCCCTGTTTTTTCATTTGTCGCCGTAATGGGAGCGCAAGGAAATGACGGCAACATACACTTCGGTATCGTGGATTTCGTAAATCATACGATACTGCTTGTTGATGCGCCTACTCCACGTCTCTTCAAATACGTAATGCTTCAGACGCTCCACTTGGCCTGTGCCTGTACGGGGATGCTCCTGAAGTTCAACGAGCAAGTTGGCAATCTTCTTCAGGGTTGATTTGTCGCCACTTTTCTTGATGATGGCAAGTTCGGCTTGGGCAGCCTCAGACAGCAATACGACGTAGGTCATGGGCTACAGCGAGTTAATGAGTGCGTTGATATCGTCCTTGGTCTCCAGGCGTGTGAACTTGGCGCCAGGGCGATGGGCTGCATCAATGTCACGCTGTACGGCCTCGACGTTGCGAGAATCGGCAAAGAAATCATCACCCGACGGACTGATGTCGTAGGGGTTTACTTGATGGGGCGATGGTTCGGTCAGCTTACTTACCAGCCAGTCGCGGTCTTTCTTCGTGAGCGAAAGGCTCTCGATGAATGCCCAGAGTTTACGCATTGTGAGTGTAGCCATAATGAAATGAATTTATTCCGTTGCAAAAATAAGGAGAAATAATCAATTTCGCAAATTTATGAATAAAAAATGTGAGGAAGTCGCGGGTTGGAGCAATGGGGATCCGATGACCCTCGCTGCATCCAGACACGGGCGTTTTGCAAAAAGCACCTGGATTCGGCCATTTATCGTGAGAAGATTAAGGAGCGTTCAGACGAGGTGATAGCCAACCTTGCCATTACGCTGATTCATCAGTGCGACGTGCTTATACGTGGGCTTATAGAGTGGAAGAAACGCGATTTTCTGGAGCGTGGCGGCATCAAAGAAGAGATGTACAAGGCGAGAAAGGACTGGCAGAAGAAGAACGGAGCGTATGGGGCGATTCCTTATGATGGGCATGATGGGCTAAATGGGCGAAATGGGTTAAATGGGCGAGGTGGGCTGACGCCCACTCGATTATCGACCCCCAAACAGCCTAACTTGCCCAATAATCCCCATAAAACTCCAACGGATAAAGATTCTACTCCCTGAAGAGCACTGATGTTTTGTCCTGCTTTTTCTTGCACAAAATCGGGGGTTTGAGCATTAACGTTTTTTTGTTGGAAAATTCTGTCCCATTCTTTTCTTAAAGAGTGGGATTTTTTGTAATTTTGCAGAACATTTAGCGTTCAGGAAAACGAACACAAAACGTCTTACTGAATGGAGGAGATAACTGCGACTGCCAAACAAGGAATGGCGGCCGTTGTTGGATTTTGCAGGCAATTTTTATTTGTAGGTACTAACTAAAAACAAGATAGATGAAAACAAATTTGGATGAATACAAGGAGATGATGCACGATGTGCGTCGGGCGCTCGGCAGCGAGAAGGAGAGGCTGACCGAGCGGATTGAACAAGTGGATGGCGTCATGAAGATGGCTGACATGACTGACGAGCTGCTTTCGCAGATTGACGACCTGAAGGAAGAGAACGAACGGCTGAATGCGGAGAATGAACGTCTGCGCGAGGATGTGCAGGAGAAGGAGATGAAACTCTCGGAACTGAGCAAGCTGTCGGCGGGTGTTGCCAAGAAATCGTCGCAGGACGAGGTGCTGAAGGCGCTGCGCACCTTCGTGAACAAGTCGAAACGCAAGAAGTATGAGAAGCGCGTTGCCATCAAGGAGATGGTGCTGGAACTGGCCTATGCCAACAACCTTACTTTCCCTGACGACCTGGCTGCCACGCTGGAAAGTCTTGACGATGAGCCATCGGAGTCGAAGGTGGTGAACGTGGCTGGTAACTACAACGACATTCACGATAATGGAAGTGTAAACAATTAGTTATGGGAGGCGACAGGCAGATGGCTGGAAATAAGATTTATGTGCAGGGATCGTATATCGACATTCACGATAATGAGAACGTGTATCTCTCGGTTGACAAGGCCGAGGTGAAGATGAAGGATGGGGTGGCCCCTGAAACTGCGTCACCGGAAACGCCCGCTGAATTGCAAACCGAAGAAGCACGGCGGCTGATGGAATCGCTTGTGGATGCTGAATTGCTGAACGAGGAGTGGCAACCGGATGGCATCTCGAATACGGAAAAGGCGCTGGTGGCAAAGATGGTTGCCGACCGGTTGGATATTAATGATGTGTGGCAAGTGTTTGGAAAACTATGGAAAATGAATCCTAATTCGATGCGCACCTATTACAACAGGGCGTTGGACCAAAGGAAGTCGTTGGAATTCCAAGGCAGACTGAAGAATATTTTCTGCTGACTATCAATTAGTTAGATACAATCGTAACAGTTACGCGTAACTATCGCGTAACTGTTTTTTTTTTGCCCTTTGTCGTACCTTTGCCCCCGAAGATCTTCAAAAGTAAAGAGGAGTCGCCTTCGGCGAGAAATCTAACAAATATAAACAAAATTATTTTGGATAAGATTTGAAAGATTTCTGCCCGTAGGGCACTCAAAAGTAAAAAGGTAAAAAAGTAAAACGAATACGACTATGGAACAAAAAATTCAAATTTTCAAAAATGAGCAGTTCGGAGAAATCCGGACAATGGTTGACAAGAAGGGCGAGCCCTGGTTCGTAGGTAAGGATGTGGCAAAGATGCTGGGCTACAAGAAAAGCAGAAATGCATTGATGGCACATGTAGATGCAGATGACAAAAAGGACGCCCTGATTCAGGGCCCCCTTGGAGGACCACAAAACATGACCATCATCAACGAAAGCGGACTCTACTCTTTGATTCTCGCATCGAAGTTGCCGCAGGCAAAGGCGTTCAAGCGTTGGGTGACATCGGAGGTGCTTCCGCAGATTCGCAAGACGGGCGGCTACATTCCTACCCGCGATGCACAGGGACGCCAACTGTCGGAGCAGGAGGTGCTGACACTAGCCAACCGCATAGCCCAGCGCACCGTGAAGCAGAAGAACTTGGCGGCTGACAACTGTCTGTCTGCAAGCGAGGTGGCCAAGCGAGTGGGCTTGGGTGATGCGAAACTGCTGAACTCCATGCTGGTGGACAGGGGTGTCATCAAGTGGACGGGCGGCCGCTATAGGCTGACACCCGATTATGAAGGCCGTGGATTGGCGCAAGACCGCTTCTTCCTCTATCGTTCGTTGGAGGGTGAGCAGAAGGAACGCTCCTACTTGGTATGGACGCTCACGGGTGCAGACTTTATCGAGGATTTTCTTCACTTTTAATAATCAATTATTATGGAATCAAAAATCATGAAAGTGGTACGCCAGGGCGAGGCCTTCAGCGTACCGAGTCAGAAAAGCGAGTCGGGACAGATCCAGAAGTGCTATATCGTGCTTCGCGAACTGGGCGGCTCGAAGTATGAAAACGAGTTTGCGTGCTCGATGCTGGGCCCGCTGGCTGCGTGCAGGTTCTACGAGGGCGATTTGGTTGCGGCCACGCTCCGTTTCTCTACGCACGAGCATCAGGGACAGGTGTTTCAGGACATTGTGGCAACGGATATCGTGAAAATCAATTAACTACATTTCTAACCTGAGTTGAGGCGAGCCAAAGAGGGAGTCCCCGGGATCATTTGCGCAACCTTTCATCTGAAGCTCCTCTCTACTCGCTAAACAACGATGGTTTATGGATAATAAAATCGAAATTATTCAGGTGAACGGCCAAGCCGTTTTCACGAGTGACGAAAAGAATAGTGAGTATGTGCAGTTCCTGCCTGACGACCCTGTGGAGCAGTTTGTCGAGGGCTGGCGGCACGAGGGGGTGGCCCAGCGGCTGCGTAACGGAACGTTTGATTTTATCGCACGGCCCCGCATACGCTCTGAGGCGACGCTTATCAAGAAGGTGGCCCACGGGCGGCTGTCGGCCACGAAGGACGGGGCCATTCAGCTGACGCTGAAGATTTTCAAGAGTGAGGGCATTCCGATGGCTGAGACGTTTATCAGCGAGGCTGAGGAGGCTGTAAGTAATGTCAAACTTTAAACACGCAAGTAACGGTATGATTTCTTTTTGCAAGAACGGGCGGTCGGCACAGGTGCTGGCCTGCCCTCTGGAAAAGTTCAACGAGATAGTGGATTCTCCGCAGGTGGCTCAGACCTGCCGTCTGCTTGCCAAGGTAGACCACGACAGCGATGAGGCCAAGCGGCTGAAACAGCAGTTGCCGCTGCTGATGTTCATGGCCAACTATAGCGACGGCCACCGCCACGCTGAGAGTGCCGTGCCTACGGGAATGGCCTACCTCGACCTCGACGAACTGAATGGCGAGCATCCGCGCGAGGCCTGGCAGCGCATCGTTCAGGTGCTCCTCATGAAGGAACTGGAGAATCTGGTGGTGCTGGTTCATGTGAGCTGTTCAGGCAAGGGCCTGCGCATCGTCTATATCATCCCCAGCCAGTTCTCCCATCTGTCGCCGACGGAGCAGATTGACCAGTCGAAGCAATGGCTGGCGGCTCAGTTGGGCGTGGAAGACGATTCGAAGACGAAGGATTTGGCACGCGGCTCGTTTGCCGTACCGCGCGACTACATTATCTATGGCCCCGACAAAAGGATGTTTGAAAAACGGACTCCCCAACAACAACTCTGGACCCCCTCCCCGCTCCCCCTAAAGGGGGAGGGTGGTCACCCTCAGCCTGAGGAACTATCTACTCCTCTCCCTCATAGGGAGGGGCCGGAGGAGGGCCTTCTATTCAAGGGCGTTGCCTACAAGGACATCATTGCCGAATGGTTCCGCAGGACAGGCGGCGAGCCTCAGAAGGGTGAGCGCAACGACCGGCTTCACCGGCTGGCAGCCCATCTGCGCTACATCACCGACAACAACGAGCAGACACTCTTAAGCATCATGCCCCGCTATGGTCTGTCGGAAGAGGAGATGCGCGGACTGATCCACTCGGCCTGTTCGGCACGGTTCTACTCCATGCCCCGACAGTTGCAGGAGATCATCGGCAGCCTTGCGCCCAAAGAGGTGGCGACTGCCCGGGAGACTGGTCTTGGCTCTACACCGCCCCCTATGCCCAAACGCCTTCCTGCTCTCATCAAGCTGCTCACCTCGAAGACGCCCGACATCTACAAGCCGGCTGTGGCTCATGCGGTGTTTCCATCGCTGGCCGCCCATCTGTGGAAGGTGCGCTTCAGATATATCGACAATGTGGAGCACGAGGCTACGCTGATGAATGTGCTGATGGCGGGAACGGGTGCCGGTAAGGACTGTATATCGCAACCCATCAACCGCATTATGGCCGACATCCGATTGCGCGATGCAGAGAACCTGAAGCGTGAGGCCGAATGGAAACGTGAGGTGAATTCGAAGGGTTCGAACAAGGATAAGCGCCAGCGGCCGGAGGGACTTGTCATTCAGGAGGTGGACCCCGACATGACCAACCCTGCCTTCGTGATGCGTATGGCTGAGGCCGATGAGCATTTCCTCTACACGAAGATGAACGAGATTGACCAGTTTGACGCCCTTCGGGGTTCGGCCCGTGGTTCGCAGCAGTTTCAGATTATGTGCCTGGCTTTCGACCCTGATAACCGTTACGGTCAGACGCGTGTGGGTACGCAGAGCGTTACCGAGAAGGTCTGCATCCGATTCAATTGGAATGCAGCCACGACCATCCAAAAGGGACAGCGCTATTTCTCACGGGTGCTGACCGACGGTCCGATAAGCCGCATCAACTTCTGCACGATACCCGAGCGCGAGATTGGAGCCGACATGCCCGTCTATGGCACTTACGACGCCCAGTTCGACGAGGAGCTGCGCCCCTATATCGAACGGCTGACGAGGGCTTCGGGATTGGTGGATTGTCCGCAGGCATTCCGGTTGGCAAAGAAGCTGAAGGACGAGTGCGCTGAGTTCTCAAGGCTGAGTCAGTCGAGGGTGTACGAGAACCTTTCGTTCCGCGCCAACGTGATCGCATGGTTGAAGGGTTGTGTGCTCTACATCTGCAACGACTACCGATGGTCGAAGGAGATTGAGGATTTCGTGCGCTGGTCGCTGAAATACGATCTGTGGTGCAAGATGCAGTTCTTCGGTGCGGCCATTGAGGCAGCCAACCAGGAAGGCGAACACTCTCAGAAACGTGGTCCCCGCAACTTGCTGGAGCTGCTGCCCGATGAATTTAACGTGCACGATGCCGACATCGTCAGGCAGGCCAACGGCATGGATACCCGAGGCACCCGCAACATGCTCTCGCAATGGGTTCATCGCGGCTACCTCTTACAGATGACAGATGACAGTTTTGTAAAAGTAAAAAAGTAAACTAACGATAACGAAAACGATAACGATAACGATAACGCTAACATTAACGATAACAACAATGAAACAACCAAGAGGATTGCGGAACAATAATCCGCTGAACATCAGAAAAAGTCGCCATACTACATGGCTCGGACAATGTGAGAAACAGGAAGACCACGCCTTTGTGCAATTCCGCTCGATGCCTTACGGCTACAGGGCAGCCTTCAAGGTGCTGCAGAACTATCGCGTGCTCTACGGCTGCATGAACTTACGGCAATTTATCCAGCGCTGGGCTCCGCCTTCGGAGAACCATACGGATGAATATGTGAAGAGCGTGGCAAGAACGGCAGGAGTGAATCCCGATGCCCTGCTGCCGTCGCCGAGAAAGGCCAAGGCGCTCTGGGTGAAGATCGTGACCGGTATGCACCTCGTGGAGAACGGTATGATGCCCGTTACTTCCCAAATCGAGGAAGGCTGGAATCTGGCATTTGAAAGGATATAACGCTAACGTTAACGATAACCTTAACGCTAACGATAACAATGAAAAAGCACGTTGTCCGTGAGGATAACGTGCTTCTCCTTTATTTAGGGGGGAGAGAAAAATTTCCAAATTACGAACTACGTTCATGATTTTTGGCGGCGCTCGACATAGCTCAAGCAAGCTTGGCTCTGCACTCGCTTGCACAAAAATTCCCAAATTCCCAAATTCCCGTTTTTGGTTTTTTGTATGTGCTCAGAAGAGGGAGAACATATACTGGGCGGCCCAGATGACGAGGCGAATCATCAGGAAGAGCAGGGCGCAGAGGAGGATGAAGATCACGATGCTGATGCCGGCCTTGCGGTTGACGGCGTGGATGATGGCCTGATCGCCCTCTACGAAGCCGCGGATGAGGGCCATGTTCTGGCGGTTGGAACGGTGGAAGATGTCGAAGATGTCACCGATGTAGAAGGGTACCATGCCGAGGACGACGTCGCGCAGGGTGTTGTTCATGATGGCCAGCGTCAAGGGGAAGGAGCGCACGCCGATGGCGGAGAAAAGGACGTAGCCGATGGAGAAGACGGCAGCAATGGCATCGCCGATGCCTCCGGGGATGGCAAAGCCGAGGGCCGCATCCAGGTAGTAGCGGTCCATGATGTCGGCTATCTTCTGGAGCCACTTGTACGACTTGCCGTTTTCGAGCCTTTCGCGCGTTTCTATTCGCTTCTGTTCGTCCACTTATGTTTGTTTTATGGAACACAAAGACACAAAGTCACAAAGTTTTCTGCAAAATAACGATAAAAAAGCGAAGATACCAAATCTTTTTTGTATTTTTGCGAAAAGAAATTGAATAAATAATTTAATGGAACATATAGTTATGAAAAGAATGATCGGAGTTTTGCTGGCCCTGGGCCTGGCGCTGAATGTGGCTGCCGCAACGATGGAAGAGCGCGGAACAGCCGACTATAACGTGGTGCCTCTGCCGCGGAGTATCGTGATGCAGAAGGGTTGGGGCTTCGTAGTGAATCCCCAGGTGGTGATTGTGGCCAAAGACGGCTCGCTGACGAGGAATGCGGAGTTCCTGAAGCAGTATGTGAAGGAGGCGACCGGCTTGGATATTGCCATCGGTACGAAGGGGGCAAAGGGCAGCCAGATTGTGCTGCAGCTGAATCCGAAGATGACGGAGGCTGAGGGCTATCGCATCAGCGTGACGCAGAAGAAGGTGACCATAGAGGGACAGACGCCGCAGGGCGTGTTCTACGGCATTCAGACGCTGCGCAAGTCGTTGGCTGGTTTGCAGGGCGAGGCCGTCCTTCCGGCTGCCGTTATCGAGGATGCCCCGCGGTTCGGCTATCGCGGCATGCACCTGGATGTGGCCCGCCATTTCTTCGGCGTGGAGTTTGTGAAGAAGTATCTCGACGCGATGGCGTTGCACAATATGAACCGTTTCCACTGGCACCTGACCGACGACCAGGGCTGGCGCGTTGCCATTGACCGCTATCCGAAGCTGATAGAGGAGGGCTCGAAGCGCAACTACACGGTACTGGGCCGCAACTCTCCGATTGACGACGGTACGCCCTATGGCGGCAGTTTCACGAAGGAAGAGCTGAAGGAAATAGTGCGCTATGCCCAGGAGCGCTATATCACGGTGATTCCCGAGATTGACATGCCAGGCCACATGCTGGGAGCGCTGAAGGCCTATCCCGAACTGGGCTGCACGGGCGGTCCCTACGAGGTGGAGGGCCATTGGGGCGTGTTCGAGGATATCCTCTGTGCCGGCAAGGAGGAGACTTTCCGTTTCGTGGAGGGTGTGCTGACGGAACTGATGGAGATCTTCCCGTCGGAATACATCCATATCGGCGGCGACGAGGCTCCGAAGGTGAGGTGGGAGCAATGCCAGCGATGCCAGCAGCGCATCAAGGAACTGGGGCTGAAGGCTGACGGCAATCAGAAGGCGGAGGCCAGGCTGCAGGGCTATTTCACCAAGCGGGTGGAGGCCTTCCTCAACAAGCACGGCAGGAAACTGATCGGCTGGGATGAACTGATGGAGAGCGATGTCAACGAGACGGCCACGATCATGAGCTGGCGCGGCGTGAAGGGAGGTCTGGAGGCTTCAAGGAAGGGCCACGACGTGATCATGGCACCCACGAGCCATTGCTACTTCGACTATTACCAGACGAAAGATCATGAATGGGAAGAGCCTTTCTCGTTTGCCAACGTGATTACCGTGGAAACGACATACGGTCTTGATCCTGCTCCCGATACCTTGACTCCCGAGGCGCAGAAGCATATTCTCGGCGTCCAGGCCAATCTCTGGACGGAATACATAGCCCATGAGAGTCAGGCGTTCTATCAGGTGCTGCCGCGTATGGGAGCCCTGTGTGAAGTGCAATGGGTGATGCCTGCGCAGAAGGATTTCAAGCAGTTTGTGGAAAGGGAGCGCCGCCTCACCCAGTTATATAAGGTATATGGCTGGCCGTTTGCGGGGCATATTTTTAAAGTGAAGAATGAAGAGTGAAGAGTGAAGAATCGCCCTACGGCGGTTACCTCTAATCCCTCTTTTAACTCCCAGATAGTTTGCGGGCCTGGCTGTAGGCATTCTCGGCCATGCGGTTGATGATGTCGATGGCCAGCGTCTCGTCGATGAGGCCGGCTTCTGCGCAGGGCGTGTATTGGTTGGCTTCCTCGGAGGTGGCCAGGCGTCCTTCGAGCAGGATGAGGAAATGGCGCTTGTATTCCTCGACCATGGCCTGGTAGAAAGGTTCCGTGCGACAGGCGATCCGCACCAGCTGCATCAGGTCGTTGGTGGGATTCTGGCGCAGGGCGTCTTCTATCTCCTGGGCCTCGTAGTTCATCCGGGCGATGGCATAGAAGGCTTCCTGGTTGTAGATGCGCGAGACGTGCTCATAGTATTCGAGGAGCGTCTGCTTCACGGTCTTGGCATCGTTGAGGTCTTTCCCCTCCATCATACCGGTGAGGAAATACTTGAAAAAGGTGCGCACGAGGGCTGCCAAAGCCCGGTCTTTACTGATCTTGCTCATTTCTGATGGCTTTAATGTTTCTCATTAATCCTTCGTATTTGGCCCGTTTCACGGCGGAGCCCTTGAAGAGTTTGCGGTATTGCTCGACGGAGAGCTGCTGCCAGTCTTCATCCTTCATGGACAGCAGTTCGGAGGTAGGCTGTAGGAGCGGTTCGGCGGTGGGCTTGGCCTTGGCATTCCAGGGACACACCTGCTGGCAGCGGTCGCAGCCGTAGAAGGTTTCGCCCATCTTCTGTGCAGCCTCTTCCGGAATGTCTCCGCGGTTCTCGATGGTGAGGTAGGAGAGACACAAGGCTCCATTAAATGAAGCACCAACCCCCTCCAAGACCCCCCTTCCGTCTTCCCCCGAGGGGGAAGGGGTTTGCGCGGCATCGGACTCTCCCCCTCGGGGGAGTTGGTGGGGGGTTGAGAGTTGGAGGGGGGCCAGCGCACCCGTAGGACATGCATCGATGCATCGGTGGCAGTTGCCGCAATGCTGGCGGCAGGGAGCGTCGGGCTCGAGTTCGATATCCACGAAGAGCTCTCCGAGAAAGAACTGGCTGCCCATGCCGGGGATGATGAGCTGGTGGTTCTTGCCGATGAAGCCGAGGCCCGCCTTCATGGCCCAGTAGCGTTCCAAGACCGGGGCGCTGTCGGAGAAGGCGCGGAAGGAAACCCCCTCCAAACCTCCCCGAGGGGAGGCTTCAATCTCTCCCCCTCGGGGGAGTTGGTGGGGGGGTATTTTTTGTGCTAGCTGATGCAGTTTCTGCTTCACAATGTCGTGATAATCCTTGCCGATGGCATAGTTGGCAAAACCCTTTACGGGCGTCTCGGGGGTGTAGTTGAGGGCTACGCTGATGATGCTCTTCACGCCGGGCATCAGCAGACGGGGATCAAGGCGCTTGTCCTCGTAGTTCTCCATATACTGCATCGTGGCATGACCACCCTGACGGAGCCAGTTGCGGAAGGCGCGGGCCGTCTCCTCATCCACGGGTTCAGCCTTGGCAATGCCACAGGCAGAAAAGCCGAGGCGCAATGCCTCGGCTTTGATTCTATGGGATAGTTCTGAACTCATATCCTTGTTCTTTCAGCCATTCCAGGGATTCGGGGAGCGCCGTCTGCAGTTTGTCGATGCTCTTCAGCGAGTCGTGGAAGGTAATGATGGAGCCGTTGCGGGTGTATTCCTTCACGTTTGCCACCACGTCCTGAGCCGTCAGGCGGTTAGAATAGTCGCGTGTCACCACGTCCCACATCACCACGCGGTAGTATTTCTTGATCCAGTAGTACACGCTGTGGCGCATCCACCCGTGAGGCGGCCGGAAGAGATTGCTGTGCAGATACTCGTTGGCCTGGTAGACGTTGATGACGTAGGTGGTGGTCCAGTGGCGGAACGAGCTGAAGTGATTCATCGTGTGGTTGCCGATGCGGTGGCCCTCCGCCTTCACGCGCTCGAAGAGTTCCGGATATTTCCTCACGTTGTCGCCCACCATGAAGAAGGTGGCCTTGACGCCGTAGTGCCGGAGCGTGTCGAGGATGAAGGGAGTGGCCTCGGGAATGGGCCCGTCGTCGAACGTCAGATAGACGGCGTGCTCTTTCGGGTCCATTCTCCAGGTTGCATGCGGATAGAACAACCGGAGCCATCTTGCAGGCTGCTCAATAATCATTTACTGTAGTTGCATCATCTGCCCACCGTTAGCCTGATAGGTGCGGGTGAGGCTTTCCAGTTGTTTGTAGAACTTGTCGGCGAGTGAATCGTCAATCATCTCGGCCACGTCGATACAGTTGTTCATGATATAGAACTGCATCATGGCTTCCTGCTGGTAACCGCTGAGGGTGGCACCGGTGAAGGATGAATAGTAGGCACCATACTGACGGGCGTTCTCGAAGACGGCCGTGATGTACTCGGTGGCCTTCTTCTTCATGCCGAGCAGGGCATAGCCCTTCGCCAGGTCGTTGGCTCCGCTCATATAGGTGAGGGGCACATTATAGGGAGGAATCTCCTGCTCGCAGTAGGCGAGGGCCTTCTTGGCCTGGTCGGTCTTGCCCTCGGTGATGAGATGATTCACCAGCTGGGCAAAGAGGCGGCGATGGGTGAAGCACATACGGGTAACTGTCTCGTCGAGATAGAGGCCCTTGGCCTTCAGTCCGCCGTACTTGAAGCGCGTCATCATGTTCTTGTACACCTTGTCGGTATCGAAGTTCTTGGCGCCGGCCTTGTTGGTGGTGAACGGCGTGATGCGGCTGGCCAGTCCTTCCTGGATGAAGTTGTCGCCGAGGTTCATGTAGTTCTCGGAGCCTACGGTAATGGCCACGTAGATAGGACGTGTCCAGTTGCAGTTGGCAATCATCTCGAGCATCATCAGGTCGCCTTTGTAGAGTGCGTTCTTGCCTTTCAGCGAGATGACCATCTTTTCGGGGATGGTGTCGCTGGCCATGAGCATGCCGCTCTTGCGTACGGCCTCCTTGTCGATGGTCACAAAGACGGTATCGGTAGGAATGAAGTGGAGGTCCTGATTCTTGGCGCGTACCCAGTATTTCAGGATGTTCTTCAACTCGAACGGCTCGTCGCCGAACTGCTTCTTGGCTTCTTCGGGATTCTCCTTGTAGTAATCCAGAATGGCCTGTTTCTGGTCGGGAACCACCTCTACGTATTCGTTGGTTCCGGCGCAGTAGTCGAGTCGCGGCCAGGTGATGGGCACAGAGGGCGAATCGTAGGCCGGACGTCGCATCTGGTCGATGTACCAGTCGGTCTGCAGGTACGAAAGGTTGCAGACGCGGGTATCGGTACGTACGCCTTCGGCCTCCTGGTTGTACCAGAGCGGGAAAGTGTCGTTGTCGCCATTGGTGTAGATGATGGGGTTACCCTCGTCCTGCATCGTCATCAGGTAGTTCTGTCCGAAGTCGCGGCAGGTATAGCGTCCTGAACGGTCGTGGTCGTCCCAGGTCTGCGAAGCCATTTGGACAGGTACCAGCAGGCAGAGCACACCGACGACGGCAGCCACGACGGTACCGTTGACCTTGGTGTATTTCTTGATGAGGTCGTAGATGGCAGCCACGCCCAGGCCGCACCAGATGGCATAGGCATAGAAGGAACCGGCGTAGGCATAGTCGCGCTCACGCGGCTGCATCGGTGTCTGGTTCAGATAGACCACGATGGCCAGTCCCGTCATGAAGAAGAGGAAGAAGACCACCCAGAACTGCTGGATGCCGCGCTTTCCGCGATAGGCCTGCCAGAGCAGACCGATGATGCCGAGGAGGAGCGGGAGGCAGTAGAACACGTTGTGGCCCTTGTTCTCCTTGAGTTCGTCGGGCAGCAGGCTCTGGTCGCCCAGACGGGCATTGTCGATGAACGGGATACCCGTGATCCAGTTGCCGTGCTCCAGTTCGCCATTGCCCTGGATGTCGTTCTGACGACCGGCGAAGTTCCACATGAAGTAGCGCCAGTACATGAAGTTGCACTGGTAGCTGAAGAAGAAGAATATGTTCTCCAGCTGTGAGGGTGTGCGTACCATGACGGTCTCGCCGCAGCGGTCGAACGGCTTCTCAGAGCCTTTCACGACCCATGCCGGAGCACCCTGCATCCAACTCTCGTAAGAGCTGGCGTGGGCTGCGTCGTGCATACGGGGGAAGAGCATGTTCTGGGCATACTCGTAGGAGTTCTTGTAGCGTACGATGAAGTAGGAGTCCTTTTCATCTGCAGAGGCTTTCTCCTTCTGCTGATAGACGGGAGCGCCCTGTTTCATGCGCGGCTTGCAATACTGTCCTTCCACGTCGAAGGCCACCTGTGACGTGTAGGCCTGCCCGTAGAACAGAGGACGGTCGCCATACTGGTCGCGGCTCAGGTAGGAACCCAGCGTGAAGATATCCTCAGGCGAGTTCTGGTCCATGGGCGGGTTGGCAGCAGAGCGGATGATGATGACGGCATAGGTGCTGTAACCGATCATCAGCATCAGCATGCACAAAAGGGCTGTGTTCTTCACACGGGCGGATACCAGCTGTACCTTCTCTTTCACGCCGGTCTTGCGCTGCAGGACAAACCACAGGGCAACCAGAATGATGATGCCAATGAGAACCGCACTCCAGCCGTAGCCGTAGAAAGGTATGCCGAGCATGGCCACGGAAGCCATGAAGGCAATGTTCTGGCGCGTGACGCTCTTGTTCTGATAGGTCTCATAGATAGCCCACAGCACGATGGCCACGAGCGCAATGATATAGATGATGAGACCCGTATTGAACGGCATGCCCAGGGTGTTGACGAAGAACAGCTCGAACCATCCGCCCACGGTGATGATGCCGGGCACCACGCCATACAGGATGGCTGCCACCAGCACGAAGGATACGAAGAGGGCGATGAGTGAGCCTTTCAGGTTGGCATCGGGATGGCGACGGTAATACCACACCAATACGATGGCGGGTACACAGAGCAGGTTCAGCAGGTGAACGCCGATGGAAAGGCCCGTGATATACGTGATGAGCACTAGCCAGCGGTCGCTGTGGGGCTCGTCGGCGTGGTCTTCCCACTTCAGGATTAACCAGAAGACGATGGCGGTCAGGGCTGATGAATAGGCATAGACCTCACCCTCGACGGCTGAGAACCAGAATGTGTCGCTAAACGTGTAGATCAGCGCACCCACCATGCCGGAGGCCTCGATGGCGATGAGCTTCTGCATGGACATCTCGCTCCAGTCCTTCAGGATGAGCTTCCGCGTGAGATGCGTGATGGTCCAGAAGAGGAACAGGATACACGTGGCTGAGAGCAGCGCGCTCAGGGTGTTCACCATGCGGGCCACCTCCGTAGGATCGCTTACGAACTGCGAAAACAAATTGGCCGTGAGCATAAAGAACGGTGCTCCAGGGGGATGACCAACTTCCAGTTTATATCCGGTGACAATAAACTCAGGACAGTCCCAGAAGGAGGCTGTCGGCTCAATAGTGCTGCAATAAACGAAGGCTGCGATGAGGAAAGCCACCCAGCCCAGGATATTGTCCACTAACTTAAATTGCTTCATTTATGATTTAATTGTATGATGATTCCTATTCAGTCTGCAAAGATACTTCTTTTTAGGGAGTATTGGGGAGATAGCAACGTTAAAAGGCGTTAAACCCGCAGGATGTCAGCAAGAAGTCAGATAAAAAGGTCGGCCCCGAACACCAGGATGACATAGCGGAGCAGCTTGCCGATGGTGATGCTGAGCATGGAGATGATGAAGTTGGAACGCATGAAGCCCAGCATGATGGTGATGGCACTGCCCAGAATGGGGAGGAAGGCAAAGAAGCCCATCCATGCTCCGCGACCGGCCATGAACCGCTGCGCCTTGTCGAGGTCTTTCTTTTTCACGTGGAGATAGCGTTCCACCCAGTCGAGCCGTCCCAGGTGTCCAACGCCGTAGTTGAACAGAGAGCCCAGCACATTGCCGATGGTGCCGTAGATGATGAGCGGCCAGTTGTCGAGTCCGGCTGCCATAAAGCCCAGCATGACGGCTTCGCTGCTGAAAGGGAAAAAACTGCCGGCCAGAAAGGCGGCGATGAGCATACCCCAATAGCCGTACTGGCTCAGAAAATCAAGGAGTATGTCCATAGGTTCAGGGCCGTGAGGATGAGGGTGATGACCAGTACGATATAAAAGGTGATATTCGAGAGCCGGCTGTGAGTATGGGCGATGAAGTGGGCAATGAGCGGACTCGTGCAGACGATCATCATCGCAAAGAGGACGCTGAAATGCTGTGGCTGCAATGCGATGAAAAGAATGATGATCAAGTCGAACGTGATGAAGAAATGGTAGATCATCCGGGTGCGGATGCGGTCCAGACGGCGTTTCCACATATAGTGTCCGATGCTCATCATGGCAATCATCAGCACGAAGACGAAGGTTATCAGCTGCGTCTTGGTCAGGCACGTGTAGTCCAATACCTGATGGAAGCAGGCGATGCTCGCAAAATGGGTGACCATCCAGTCCATCTTACCCAGATAGGCGGCGATTCCCACCGTGAACCAGTAGGGCGTGATGATTCCCATCAGCGAGGCCCAGAGCATCTTGCTGCTGAAAGCCATCAGGGAGAATGCCATCATCAGCCACAGGAAAGGCACGAAGAACACGATCTGGATAAATACGAGGCTGGCAATGCCCAGACAGAGGAAGGCGTAGTAGGTGAGTCCCGGCGAAGCCTTGTCCTGATAGGTGTGGAAGATGATCGTGCAGAACATGATGACGCATAGCGTGCAGACGGCCACTTCTATCGAAGGAAACAGGAAGACGGCCATCGATGACAAGGCGATGAAGGTGCAGGATACCATGCGGCTATACATGTGGAGCAGGGCATTGGTGTTGTTGAGCTCCACCATCAGGTAGGTGGACAGGAGCAGCATCGCGAACTGCGCATACCACATGCCTTCAGGCAGTCCGGCCAGGAGCCAGATGCCCAAGGCATACATCACCATCATCGGCAATGCATACCTGCTTTCCGCAACTCTATTCTGAAATCTCTTCACCTTCTATGGTCAGCGTCCTGCCGTCAATTACAAGTCAGCACCGATGTCGGAGCGGAAATACTTGTCCGTGAACTGAATCTTCTGGGCTTCCTGGAATGATTTCTGCAAGGCTTCGGCCTTGTCCTTACCATAGCTCGATACGGCAATCACACGACCGCCGTTGGTCACTACCTGACCGTCCTTCATCGCTGTTCCTGCATGGAAGACGATGCTGCCTTCCACCTGGTCGATGCCGGTGATGGGGTAGCCTTTCTGGTAGGCCTGGGGATAGCCTCCGCTGACCAACATGACGCAGACGGCAGCTCTCTCGTCGAAAGTAATTTCGCGCTTGTCGAGGTTGCCTTCAGCCACGCCTTCAAAGAGATCCACGATGTCGCTCTTCAGGCGCAGCATCACGCTTTCCGTCTCGGGATCACCCATGCGGCAGTTGTATTCGATGACCATCGGATTGCCTTTTACGTTGATTAATCCGAAGAAGATAAATCCCTTATAATCAATGCCTTCAGCACGAAGTCCTTCAACCGTTGGTTTAATGATGCGCTGCTCTACTTTCTGCATCCATTCCTCGGTGGCAAACGGAACGGGTGAGACGCTTCCCATGCCGCCCGTGTTGAGACCGGTATCGTGCTCGCCGATGCGCTTGTAGTCCTTTGCCTCGGGAAGAATCTTGTAGTGCTCGCCGTCAGTCAGCACGAAGACAGAACACTCGATACCGCTCAGGAATTCCTCGATGACTACCTGTGATGAGGCGTTGCCGAACATGCCGCCCAGCATCTCCTTGAGTTCCTTCTTGGCTTCGTCGAGCGTGGGGAGGATAAGTACGCCCTTGCCGGCACAGAGGCCGTCGGCCTTCAGCACGTAAGGGGCTTCCAGCGTCTCCAGGAATTTCAGTCCTTCCTCCAGGTGCTCACCGTCGAAAGTCTGGTAGCGTGCGGTAGGTATCTGGTGGCGCTGCATGAAACCTTTGGCAAAATCCTTGGAGCCTTCCAGTACGGCACCGGCTTTTGAAGGACCGATGACAGGTATGGCTGCCGTGCGGGCATCGGCCTTGAAATCATCGTAGATGCCTTTTACCAGCGGGTCTTCGGGGCCCACTACCACCATGTCAATGCCATTGTCGAGTGTGAACTGCTTGATCTTGTCAAACTCGTTAACACCGATATTCACATTCTCGCCTGCATTCACGGTTCCGGCATTGCCGGGGGCGATAAACAGTTTCTCACACTTTGCGCTTTGCGCGATCTTCCATGCCAGTGCGTGCTCACGCCCGCCGCTGCCTAACAGTAATATCTTCATACCTTAATAAAAAATACAACGGTTTGTTTTCTTTCTGCAAAGGTAAGCAGATTCCGCAAAATACACAAATTAAATCATCTTTCTTTTTGCTTTATTCATTTTTTTAGTATCTTTACGCTTTTCAAGCGCGAACTTACTTGGCAATTGGCAAAAAAAATGAATACATTTATTTTGTTCTGCTCTCGTTTTTTCGTAACTTTGCCCCGTCAATCGAGAATAGTTATATGAGAAGAATGAATGCGATACCTATGTTGGCATGCAGCCTGTTGGCGTTGGCATTGCTGACAGGATGCCGGAAGCAGACGACGAACCCGGTCAGGGGGCATGCCGCCTACTACTGGAGTACCGTGTTTCGGCTCAGTCCCGGGCAGCGCGGCTTTATCCGCGACCATGCCATTGAGCGGCTCTATGTGCGCTATTTCGACGTGGTGATGGGGCAGGAGGGGGAACCCATGCCCAACGCCACCATCCAGTTTAAGGACACGTTCCCCGAGGGAATGGAGGTGGTGCCTACGGTCTTCATCCTCAACGAATGTATGGCAAAGGAGACTCCCGGACTTGCCCACAAGATCGCCGCACGCATCCTGCAGATGAATGAGACGCATGACATTGCCAATGTCAGGGAGGTGCAGATTGACTGTGACTGGACTCGGCGCACGGAGCAGCGCTTCTTCTCGTTCATGGATTCCCTGCGCAGCGAACTGAAGGCCAAGGGCATCGGACTCTCATCGACCATTCGTCTTCACCAGCTCTCCCAGGCGGCTCCTCCTGCCGACAGGGGCGTGCTGATGGTCTATAACACGGGCGATTTCACCGACATCAACTGCCAGAAGCCTATTCTCGACGTGGAAGCCGTCGGGCCTTACCTGAAGTATCTCGACAGTTATCCACTGCCGCTTTCCGCCGCCTATCCGCTTTTCAGTTGGCAGATTCTTTTCCGCGGACGGCAGTTTGTAGGCATTATCCACGGTGAGGATGAATACCCCATTCTGCCTACTGACAGTATCGTGACACGGGACGTAACCCTCGAGGAGATTCTGATGGTGCGTCAGATGATCACCCGTCACCGTGAAGACATTCACAACGAAGTGATACTTTATGAACTTAACGATAAAAACTTAACAAAATTCAACCACAATGATTATGAAAAGATTTTTGGTTACTAATCTGATGGCCATGGCTTTCTTCATCCAGGGATGGTCTTGTGTAGGTGAGTATTCCACGCACAACTATTACATGATGGACGTGGCACCCCGCAACGTCAACCTGCTGAATTTGGAGGAGCGTTTTAACCAGTATTGGAAGAACTATACTGGAAATGAGTATACCGAGTACCGATGGTCACGGGATAAGATTATGGAGGCAGCGCGCCAGAAGAATGATACGGACATGATGGCCTATCTGACCCATCTGAACAACTACCTCGACATTTCACACCAGTTGGGTGAAACCTGGGATTATCCCACGAAAGAGCAACTGGCTGAGCGCCGGGCCACGCTTCAGAACATGCGGAAGGCCGCCGAAAGTTACAAGGGTGCCCGCCTGAGAGCCCAGTACGCCCTGCTGGCGATGCGTGCTAATATGCTGCTTAATGACCACGAAGCCAACATCAGCTATTGGAAGGCCAAGGGCGGCAGTCTGCCCGAAAGCGCCTACAAGGACATGATGCGCAACATCTATGCCGGTGCCCTCTTCCATACGGGGCAGAAGAAAGAGGCTTTCGACATCTATGCCGAGCAGGGAGACCAGACGAGTATTCGCTGGGCCATGCGTAAGTACCGCAATCTGGCTGGTATCCAGACCATCTTCGAAGAGAATCCAAATGCCTCCACGCTCTATTATCTGGTGCAGGATTTCGTCAACAATGTGCAGGAAAGCATTGATACGGATGATGCCGAATTGATCAAGATGGTTGGCCGTTTGCAACTTTCGATGGGCGAGGCCGGACGCTTTGTGGAGTTTGCCGATAAGGCTGCGGCTAACGGAGCCGTGAAGGACCGTTGCTTGTGGAAGACGGCCTCCGCACTTACCAGTTGGCTCCTGGGCCGTAAGGAGCAGGCCGCCAAAGCCGCCGATGAGGCTATGAAGCTGGATGGTGCCGAGCGTACGAAGGACAATGCCCGTTGCGTCAGGCTCCTGGTTATGGCCGGGAATGACAAGGTAAAAGGCAAGACGCTCCGCCAGGAAATGGAATGGCTCGATGCCAAGGCTGCTACCGAAAAGGAAGAGGACTACTGCTTCAGCAATGCCCGCGACCGCATCTTGCGCCGCGCTCTCTTCAACAAATACAATCTGGCCGGCAATCTTAATATGGCGCTTGCCGTCACGGGGGTCGAATGGGAGCCGAGAACCACGGAGTTCGCAGCAGATAGTTGGAACCGGAACTACTTAGGTGAGTTCTATTATGCGCTCGACACCCTGAATACTGCCCAGTTGCAGGACTACTATCGCTTCATCAGCGGCCGTCATAAGGATGCCTTTGAAGCCTACGTGGCAGAGCATTCCTTCGTGGATGCCGACTATTTCAATGATCTGATCGGTACGCGGTTGATGGCCGAGAATAAGTTTGAAGAGGCCATTCCTTGGCTGGAGAAGGTTCCCGTAAGTTTCCTCAACAGCCAGAACATCAGTTATTATGCCACCCATCGCGACTGGACCGTATCCCGCTGGCTGCAAGAACAGGATATGGGTGAAGGCGAATTTGACGGCCCGCAATCCGGCAAGCTGTCAGAGAACATGAAGCTGAAGTTCTGCCGCGAGGTGCTCCAGTTACAGAGCCAGTATCAGTTGGCTTCCGAGGCTCAGCGTCCGCAGTTGGCTTATCAGTTGGGTGTCCGCTACGACCAGGCTTCCAATTGCGGCGACTGCTGGTATCTCACCGACTACGGATGGACCTCAATGCCGGATTTGAAACCCTGGCAGGCGGATTTCGAGAAGATTGCCTGCCAATGGCTCGATGAAAGCAAGCTCACTACCGACTTTAAATTGCGCACGCAGAGTCTTTTTGGACTGTCCTTTATCGCCTACGACGGCCCATGGGTAGAGCGTAACATGAACTGGGCTACGGGAAAAGAGACGTTGATTCCACATCCCGAGACCCATCAGTACCAGGCATTGGCAGAACTCAGCGAGTTTGCCCGCCAGAATGCTTCGAAGATGCCGGAGTATGTCACGAAGTGTGACCTGATCCGTCAGTTCCGCAACCACAAATAAGCCTTTTACTGTTAAGGCATAGGGACTTTGTTTCCACCCATTAGAAGCGTTGTTTCCAGACTTTGGAAGCAACGCTTCCACTTGTAAGAAGCAATATTTCCAAAGTCTGGAAGGAAAACATCTAAACGCTCTTTCTTTTATTTCAGATAATCCTCGAAATACTGGGTGATGCGTTCGTGAAGATGAACGCTCTGGTGACCCCGCATATTGTGGGGCTCTCCAGGGTACGCGAAGAAATCGGGTTGCGTACCGGCCTTGATACATTCAGCCATGAACGACAGGCAATGCTGGGGCACCACGGTAGCGTCATTGTAGCCCGTGATGATCTGCAGCTTGCCTTTCAGGTCCTTGGCCTTGCTGAGCAGTGAAGTCTTTTCATAGCCTTCGGGATTGGTCTGGGGCGTGTCCATATAGCGTTCGCCATACATCACCTCGTACCATTTCCAGTCGATGACGGGACCTCCGGCGACTCCCACCTTGAAGACGTCGGGATGGTTGGTCATCAGCGTGATGGTCATAAAACCGCCGAAACTCCATCCGTGTACACCGAGCCTGTCCATGTCCACATAGGGTAGCGTACGCAGAAACTCCACTCCCTTCATCTGGTCTTGCATCTCAATCTGTCCTAACTGGCGGAAAGTGGCCTGCTCGAACTGAAGACCACGGTTTTCCGAGCCACGGTTGTCGAGGATGAAGAGCACGTAGCCCTTCTGTGCCATGTATGTCTCCCATGAGCGGGAAGCATAGTGCCAACGGGCATCTACGTTGTGGGCGTGGGGACCGCCATAGACATAGACGACGGTGGGGTATTTGCGGGCGGGATTGAAGTCGGCCGGTTTCACCATCCGGTAGTAGAGGTCGGTCTGGTTGTCGGCTGCCTTGATGGTGCCGCATTCGTAGGTGGGCACCTGATAGCCTTCCCAGGGGTTCTTGGCTTCGAGAAGGGTGAGGGGCTTCGTGGGAGCCGTGGTGTTCTGGAGGTTGATGACGCGGGGAACGTCAGGCTCCGAGTAGTTGTCGATGAGCCATTGGCCGTTCTCGCTGAGCGTGCCTCTGTGCCATCCGCGCTGGTTATCGAGCGGCGTGCGCTTTCCGGTCTCCACATTGACGGCATAGATGTTCTGCTGGATGGGGGAAGCCTCGTTGCTGGCAATGATGACGCTGCGGGTCTTGGCGTTGAAACCAAGTACGTCCATGACCACCCATTGTCCGCTGGTGAGCTGCTTCAGCTGTTTCCCGTCTTTATTGAACAGATAGAGATGGTTGTAGCCGTCCTTCTGGCTCTGCATGATGAACTTTGAAGCGTCCCAAGGAAGGAACTGGATGGGGTGCATGGGCTCCACGTATTTCGTGGAAGTTTCGCGATAGAGTTCTTGAAGTCTTTCTCCAGTCTCTGCATCGTAACTGATTAAGCGACAGTCATTTTGGTCGCGGTTCAGTTCGAACATATAGATAGTCTGTGCGTCAGGGCTCCAGGCGATGTTCGTGAAGTATCGGTCGGTGGGATCACCGGCTTTCAGATAGATGGTCTTTTCGGTCTTGACGTCGTAGATGCCGACGGTGACCTTGTGGCTTGTTTCGCCGGCCATCGGGTATTTGTCAGGCTCGTAGGCGGCGCTACGCTCAAAGATGTTCACCTGCGGGTAGTCGCTGACCATGCTCTGGTCCATGCGGTAGAAAGCCAGCCGCTCATGACCAGGGCTCCAGAAAAGGCCTTCCATGATGCCGAACTCATTGCGGTGTACAGCCTCGCCATAGACGATTTCACGGGAACCGTCGGTGGTCAGCTGGCGGTCGCCCACGAAGAGATTGTGGTCTTTGACCTCAGCAACTGGCTTCGGACCCTTTCCCCATTCTTCGTACTGCTGCTTCTGCTTGTCTGTCAGCGGTTTCTCCTTGCCTGTTTTCTTGTTGACGAGCAGGTAGTCATCTTTTTCCTTCCGCAGCAGTTCGTCGCCCCACCATTTGTAATCCTTCGTTTCCGGCGACATCTGCTTGTAGTTCTTTCCGCCGAAGTTCAGGTCTTCGAGTGTGAACTGTTTCAGTTGTTGGGCGTTCAGTTGAAAGGATTGCGTCGTGAGCATTGAGAGAAGAGCGAGTGCCGTAGTCTTAATCTTCATCGCTGAAATCATTACCGGTGTTTTTGAAATCACGTCCGCCACGCTTGAAATCACCACGTTTTCCGCCCTTGAAGTCGCCTTTGCCTCCCTTGAAATCGCGGCTGTTGCCTCGGCGGTCCTTCTTGAATTCACCACGTGCGCGGGCTGCCCTGCGGTCACGTCCTGTTGGGCGTTCGCCGTCGGAAAAGTCCCTGTCTTGTCCCAAACCTCTGGGCTCCTTGAAGGCGGGGTGGTGCTTATGGAACTTGAAGGAGCGGATGTCGCCTTCCTCGTTTTCTTCCTCTTCGTCGAGGCGTTTCTTGAATTCGCGATTCTGTTTGAAACGGCGTTTCTCGGCCATAGCCTTCTTTTCCTCTTCGCTTTTTACGATACCACCTTCGGAACGGAATTCACGGAGTTTGCCTTGGAACATCTGGTACTTGCGGAACTCGCATTCCAGCGAACCGTTGAACAGGGGAATCTTGATGCTGGGCTTCAGTCCGATGGCTTCGAAGCATTCCTCGCGGTAACTGAGCACCCAGGCTTCATTGCCCTGGAATTCGTGCTTCAGCTTCTCACCGATCATTTTATAGGTGGCGAGGAGGTTGGGCGTGGAGATACGCTCACCGTAAGGAGGGTTTGTGATGATGATGGCAGGCTCGCCGGGCTTCGTGAAGTCCTTGAAGTCTTGTTGCTCCACGGTGATGGTCTTCGTGAGTCCCGCAGCCTTCACGTTCAGGCGGGCGGTATTCACGGCCTTCATGTCAATGTCGTAGCCATAGATATGGTGGTTGAACTCCTTTTCCTGAGAGTCGTCGTTGTAAATCTCGTCGAAGAGGTCCTTGTCAAAGTCGGGCCATTTCTCGAAGGCATATTCCTTGCGGAAGACGCCTGGCGACATGTTGTGGGCGATGAGTGCCGCCTCAATGAGCAGCGTTCCGGAGCCGCACATCGGGTCGATGAAATCGCTGTCGCCTTTCCAGCCGCTCATCAGGATCATTCCTGCTGCCAGCACTTCGTTGAGCGGAGCCTCCACGGACTCCTGGCGGTAGCCGCGGCGATGCAGGCTTTCACCGGAAGAGTCAAGGCAGAGCGTGGCATTGTCCTCTGCAATATGGATATGCAGACGAATGTCGGGATTGGTAATGGATACGTTGGGGCGCATTCCCGTCTTTTCACGGAACTGGTCGGCAATGGCATCCTTTACCTTGTAAGCAACGAATTTGGAGTGCCGGAACTCCTCGGAGAACACCACGGAGTCAACGGCAAATGTCTTCTTGTTATCCAGATACTCTGTCCAGTCGATGGACTTCACTTCCTCATAGACGTCGTCGGCACTTTGCGCCTTGAAATGCTTGATGGGTTTGAGGATTCGGATGGCTGTATGCAGCTGGAAATTAGCGCGATACATCATTTTCTTGTCGCCCGTGAACGATACCATGCGACGACCAATCTCTACGTTGTTTGCTCCTAAATTAGTGAGCTCTTCTGCCAGCACGGGCTCTAGGCCCATGAACGTTTTGGCAATGAGTTCGAATTCCATTGTTTGTTATCTTAAACTTTATTGTATTTCTTACTGTTGGGTTCCATGTCTTCTGTTACCCATACGTTGGCTCCGATAATGGAGCCGCGACCTATTGTGATGCGTCCCAAGATGGTGGCATTGGCATAGACCACCACATCGTCTTCGAGGATGGGATGGCGGGGAATACCCTTGATGGGGTTTCCGTCGTCGTCAAGTGGGAAACTCTTGGCTCCCAAAGTGACACCCTGATAGAGCTTCACGTTGTTGCCGATGATGCAGGTGGCGCCAATCACCACACCCGTTCCATGGTCGATGGTGAAATGATGACCGATGGTAGCCGCGGGATGGATGTCGATGCCTGTTTCCGAATGGGCCATCTCAGAGATGATGCGGGGAATCAGGGGCACGCCGAGTTCTATCAGCTCATGTGCTATGCGGTAGTTAGTGAGAGCCTTGATAACGGGATAACACGAGATAATCTCGCCGAAGCTCTCAGCCGCGGGGTCGCCGTTGTAGGCAGCCTCCACGTCGGTTGCCAGGATGCTGCGGATTTTGGGCAGCCTTGAAATCAGCTGAGTGGCAATGACCGATGCAGAACGGTTGCATTCCGTGAGGTCCTCACTGTCGTCGCATTCACAACGGTGGAAGCATAGTCCGGCCATAATCTGGTCCGTGAGCAGTTTGCGAAGCCGCTCCACATTGACGCCGATATGATACTTGATGGTCTGCGTATTGACCGTTGATTTTCCAAAATAACCGGGAAAAAGGATGGAACGTGACAATTCGATGATTTCTTCGAGCGCTTTGCTCGATGGTAGAGGATCGCCTTCGCGATGTTGGTGGAACAGCCCTTTCAGAGATTCTGCCGCCGAGAGCTTCTCCACGGTCTGTGTCAGAATCTGAGTCAAATTATCAGTGTTCATCTTTGATGTGTCAATAAAATCCGGTGCAAAGATAAGGAAAAAACAAAGAATTAAAGAATAAAAGGTTAAAAATTTGGGATTGTATGCAACTTTTTGCGATGTGCTTTCGTCTAATAGGCAAACAAAACCCAATAATTATGAAAAAATTTATAGTATTTGCTGTGGCAGCCCTTTTAGTCAGTTCCTGTATTTGGAAGCAGAAAACCAAAAGCAGACTACGTCCGCTGCCTGTTGCCAATGAAGAAGTAGGTGTAAAATATTTTAAGTCGATTAGCGCGGCTGGTGGCGTGGATATCGTCTATGTGCAAGGTACCCGCAATTTCATTAAGTTTGAAGGCCCTGAGTCTTCCCTGAAACATTACGGATTTGACGTGGAAGGAGAGAAGCTGCACATTGCTCCCCGAGACAACGTCTTCAAGACTTTCATGGGGGCAGAGGATGTAAAGATTATTGTGTCATCTACAGACCTTGTGGAAGTGAACATTGCAGGCAGTGGTGAATTCCTGATGGAAACTCCGTTGGATACCGATAACCTGCGGGTGAAGGTGGCAGGCTCTGGTGACGTTGATCTGTCGGACGTTATCTGTAACAATATTTCCTGCGACATTGCCGGCAGCGGTGATATCAAGGTGCGAAGCGTTACCACGGGCAATGCGCTGCTCTCCATCGCCGGAAGTGGTGATATAGAGATGAATTTCAAGAAGTGTGGTTCCGTGAAGACAAAGATTGCCGGTAGTGGTGACATCAAGTTGAAGGGCAAAACGGAACATTTTGATTCGAAAATAGCGGGAAGTGGAACAGTTGACACTTCAGAACTTATAACAAATTAAAATAAACTCTAAAAATCATCCCGTTATAATTAATAATGTGTAATTTTGCACGAAATTAGATTATAACGGGATGAAATATGCAATCATTGCTGCCGGTGAAGGCTCACGGTTGGCAGCAGAAGGGATAACGGTTCCAAAGCCGTTGGTGGAAGTCAACGGTGAGCATCTGATAGATCGCCTTATCCGCATTTTTATACAAAACGATGCTGAGGAGATCGTCGTTATTTGTAATGATATGACGACCTTTGTGGCAAGCCATCTGGTGCAGTTGCAACGTGACGGATTAAAAGGCCGTCCCGTTCCCCTTCGCTTTGTGGTGAAAAGCACTCCCAGCAGCATGCATAGTTTTTTTGAAGTCAGCAAGTACCTCGGCGACGGGCCTTTCGTGATGACCACGGTGGATACCATTTTCCGCGAGGATGAGTTTGCTGATTTCGTGACCTCCTTCCGCCAGTCAGGTATTCAGACATTCCCCGTCACAGATTTTATCGATGATGAGAAGCCCCTTTATGTGGGTACGGATGAAGCGATGAACATTACCGGATTCTTTGACGAGAATAATAACTACCGCTATATTTCCGCAGGCATCTATGGCCTTTTGCCCGCAGCCCTTGACACCCTCCGCGGATGTATGGAGCGTGGTGAGAGCCGTATGCGCAATTTCCAGCGTGCCCTGATAGCAGACGGTTTGAAAATCAAGGCTTTCCCACTGTCGAAGGTTCTTGATATTGACCATGCCGGAGATATCCTTAAAGCAGAACAATTCCTTCAGTCGTAAGCCTATGCCCATTATTCTTCCCCAGATTCTGATGGTACAACGTGACGAGAGCTTCTCCCCGAATGCCGTGGAGAAAGACCTTGCCATCTTGCAGGCCGTGGGGGAAAAGTTGCGAGAGCGTGGGGCCAGTGTCAGCTATGTGAAGGAAGAACTTTTGCAAGACAAACGGTGGAAATTGGGCGACCGTGTGGGTGTCATTTTCTCGATGGCCCGTTCGGAGAAATCATTGGCTGTCTTGCAACAAGCACAGGCTGAGGGCGTGATGGTTGTCAATGATCCCCGCAGCATCGAGATTTGTAACAGCCGCCGTGCCATCGACGGTCTGATGCGCAACAATCGCATTCCTGCGGCTCCTTATTACGAGCGAGGTAAGGGATGGATCAAGGCTGACCGTGGCCATGACGTGCGGTTTGCTGCCAATGAGGAGGAAATGCTCGCCTTCAAGCAGCAGGTGGAAGACCCGTTGCTCACGGCTCATGTGGAGGGCACACTTGTGAAATTCTATGGCGTGGCTGACCGCTTCTTCTCTCCCCAGGGCTATCCCCAGGTGGCTGAGGCTGCCGCCCGCCTGGCCCGTCTGGTGGGCATTCAAGTATATGGAGGTGATGCCGTACTGTTGAGTGACGGCACCTTTGCAATCATAGATTTTAACGATTGGCCCAGTTTTTCTTCCTGCAGGGAAGAGGCTGCCGCTGCAATTTGTAGATTAATATGAAGAAAGAAAAATTCAACGAACTTCTTCAGGCTTCCTTGAAGTCGGAAGATACAGAGGAATGGCTCGACGTCCATTTCAACCGTCCTATTGGTTTGTGCTTTGCGCTGCTTTCAGCCAAATTGGGAATCAAGCCTAATACGATAACCATCCTGAGCATCTTTTTAGGGGTGGCAGCCGGTGTGATGTTCAGCTACACGGATCTCCTGCATAATATTGCAGGCGTGCTCTTGCTGATGTTTGCCAATTTCGGAGATTCCACTGACGGACAACTGGCTCGTCTGACGAATCAGAAATCGTTGTTGGGACGTGCGCTTGATGGCGTGTCGGGCGACGTATGGTTTGTGGCTATTTATGCAGCCTTATGCCTTCGCCTGCAGGGGCAGCTGATTCCTTTCACCAACTATCATTGGGGACTGTTCATCTGGGTGCTGGCAGCCATCTCCGGACTTTTATGCCATTCTCCCCAGGCATCACTTTCTGACTATTACCGTCAGATTCATCTCTTTTTCCTGTTCGGGAAGGAAGGCAGTGAACTGGATAATAGTGCCGCTCAGCGTGAGATTGTGAATAACCTGCCTAAGGAAAAATGGTTTGACCGTCTGTTCCATTCACTCTATGGCAATTATTGCCGCAATCAGGAGAAGCGCACGCCTGATTTCCAGCATTTCTTTGCAAGATACAAGGAGTTGAAGGCGCAGAATGATTCACGCATTCCTGCCATCGAGAAGGAATTGCTGGATGGCAGCCGTCCGTTGATGGCCTATACCAATCTGCTCACTTTCAACAGCCGTGCCATTGTGCTCTACATAACGGCATTGCTCAATTGCCCATGGGTCTTCATGCTCTTTGAAATCGTGGTGCTGACTTCATTGTATATCTATATGCACCATAGCCACGAGCGTCTGTGCAGAAGGCTTCTTGCAAAAATGGAAAACAAATAATCATCAGGACAAGCATGAAAGGCTATATATTCGATTTCGGCGGTACCCTTGACACCAACGGTTGCCATTGGGGTAAGTTTATCTGGCACGCTTACGAACGCCAGCATGTCCCTGTCAATTGGGAGCAGTTCCGGGAGGCATATATTTTTGCCGAACAGCAGTTGGGAAAGAATACAATCATCCTGCCGACGGATTCTTTCCGCCAAACGCTCGACAAAAAGCTGCGCATAGAGATGGAAAGGCTCGTGACGCAAGGCTATTGGTACAGCTTCCCGCTGGAGGTGGAACGCCTTCATGCTGCTGTGCTCGATGACCTCTATGGTCGTGTCTGTGAACATGTGACCTGTGGTCGCGAGGTGCTGCTTAGACTGAAGCCCCAGTATCCGTTAGTGCTCTGCAGCAACTTCTATGGGAATCTCACCGAAGTGCTGAAGGAATTCCAACTCGACGGCCTCTTTCAGGATGTCGTGGAAAGTGCGGTTGTGGGTATCCGCAAGCCCGACGTCCGCATCTATGAATTGGCTTTGAGGTCATTAGGCGGCGTGGAAGCCGCAGCCGACGTGGTGGTCGTGGGCGACAGTCTGAAGAATGACATCCGTCCTGCCCGTCAGATAGGCTGTCAGGCCATTTGGCTGAAAGGCGAGCCTTGGGATAGTGAGGCTTTTGATAATTCCGCAAGCTATTCAGACGAAGCAGATCGTGTGATTACCAACATATTGGATTTAATATAAGGTACAGATGAGGAAAGTATTGTTTTTTCTGTTATTGGTCTCTATGGCCATCAATGTACAGGCCCAGCTGATCACCGGACAGATCATCGATGACCTGACAGGCGACAGCATTCCCTTTGCTGCCTTGCGCTATCGTGGCCATAAGATCTCAATGGCTTCCAACCATGCCGGACGCTTTTCGATTGAACGTCACGAAGGCTGGAAACTCACGTTCTCGGCTGTCGGCTATAAAAACAGGAGCATAGAAGTGGATGCCAATTTCCCTTCCAAGGTGGTTATCCGCTTGAAGCCCGATGCTCATGAGCTGGAAGGAGTTACCGTGAAAAGTAAGCGCCACCGCTATCGCCGCAAGGATAATCCTGCCGTGGAGCTGATGCGTCGTGTCATTGCCGCCAAGAAGCGTACCGACCTTGGCAACCATCCCTATTACGAATATCACAACTACCAGAAAATCACGCTGGCAGCCAATGATATACAGCCCTCCGACCTAACCAGTGGGTTCGGACAAAAGAATCCTTGGTTCGTTAATCAGGTGGAACCCTGCCGCTACAACAACAAACTGATACTTCCCATCAGTGTCGATGAGACCGTCACAAGGAAAATCTACCGTAAATCGCCTCATACGGAGAAGGATATTATCATCGGCCAGAAGGGAACGGGCGTGAACCGTCTTATCCAGACAGGCGAGATGCTCAATGTGGTGATGCGTGACGCTTTCACCGATGTTGACATCTATGATGACCAGGTGCGTCTGCTCCGTCATTATTTCACATCGCCCATCGGCAAGGATGCCATATCCTTCTATCGTTTTTACATTATCGATACCTTGAAGGTAGGACGTGATTCCTGCTTCCATCTTTCATTCATTCCCAACAACCAGCAGGATTTGGGCTTTCGTGGCGACCTCTATGTGCTGAAAGACACCACGCTCCATGTTAAGAGATGTGAGATGACGCTTCCCAAGAGCTCTGACGTTAACTTCGTGGAGAACCTTTGGGTGGAGCAGGAGTATTCGCAGTTGGACAATGGCGAATGGGTGCTTACGATCGATGATATGATTGTGGAGCTCTCCCTGATGGATATGCTGAGGAAGGCGATTGCCATCCGCACCACGCGCAAGACCGACTACTCCTTTGAGCCCATTGAGAAAAAACTGTTCCGGGGAAGAGCCCCTTTGCGGGTGGAGCCGGATGCGGCCATGCAGAAGGATGAATTCTGGGACAAGTACCGTTCCGTGGAACTCACCCGAAGCGAAAAACGTATGGATAGTTTCATACAGGGCATGAAAGACAAACCGTGGTACAAGGCTGTGCTTACCTTCTTCAAGGTGGCCGTAGAGAACTTTGTGGAGACGGGAACCGAGAAGCATCCTTCCAAGGTGGACATCGGACCTATCAACACGTTGGTTACCCGCAACTTCATCGACGGATGGCGTACCCGTCTTTCTGCACAGACTACCGGAAACCTCAATCACCATCTTTTCTTCAAGGGCTATTACGCACGAGGATGGGGTAGCAAGAAAAACTATTACAAGGGTACGTTCGTCTATTCATTCAACCGCAAGAACTACACCTTCGATGAGTTCCCCCGACGCAGTCTGACGCTGGAGAGCACCTATGACGTGATGAGTCCTTCTGACAAGTTCCTGATTACCGACAAAGATAACGTCTTCACCTCTTTCCACTGGACAACGGTCGACAAGATGATGTTCTATAACCGTCAGACCATCCAGTTTGATTATGAGACCGACTACAACTTCGCCTTCACCGCCTCACTCAAGGCAGAGGAGAACGAGGCTGCCGGCAATATGAAGGCCTTGGGCTATGACTTCACTAAGATGAATCCGGCCGACGCCGCCATCCCATACCCGGAAATCAACAAATTCCGGACTACGGAGTTCACGGCCAAAATCCGCTATGCCCCTGGTGAGAAGTATATGAATACCAAGCAGCGCCGCGTGAAGGTCAACCAGGATGCGCCCATCTTCATCCTCAGCCACACCGTGGGTATGAAGAACTTCCTGGGCGGTGATTACAACTACAACTACACCGAGGCCACGGCCTACTACCGTCTGTGGCTCAACTCGTGGGGAAAGATGGAACTCAACCTACGTGCCGGAATCCAGTGGAATCAGGTGCCTTTTGTGCTGCTTATTATGCCCGAGGCCAACCTCTCGTTTGTCTCTGCGCCCGGAACGTTCAGCATGGTGAATAACATGGAGTTCCTCAGCGACCGCTATGCCTCTTTCCAGATGGCCTGGGACATGAAGGGAAAGATATTCAACCGTGTGCCGTTGCTCCGCAAACTGAAGTTGCGTGAATATGTGGGCTATAAGATGATGTGGGGAACGCTGACCGACAAGAACAGCCTTTATCTCCCTGACGAGTCATACGCCCTTGATTACAAGAAGCCTTATATGGAATGGGCTGTGGGTGTCCATAACATCTTCAAGATTCTGCGCGTGGAGTATGTCCACCGTATGAACTACACTGATTTGCCCACGGCCAAGAAGCATGGCATACGCTTCTTCTTTAACTTTACATTCTGAATATTATCAGTGTTAGACTCATGGATAAAGTAGGACGATATTTAGAGATGGCGGAGCCATTCCATTGCGACTTCAGCCATCATCTCTTTATGGGACACTTGGGAAACCACATGCTCAATGCCGCCGACTTTCATAGTCGTGACCGCGGCTTCGGCATGGATTTCCTGAACTCAATTAAAAAGACATGGGTACTCTCGCGTCTGGCAATCGAGATGGACGAGATGCCCTGCCAGTACGATAAATTCTATGTCGAGACATGGGTGGAGAGTGCCATGCGCTATTTCACTCAGCGTAATTTCCGGGTTGTCAGCGAAGACGGAGCGAAAGTGTATGGCTACGGCCGGAGCATCTGGGCAATGATTGATACTGAAACCCGTCAGCCCACCAACATCTTTGATATCGACAACGGAGCCATCGTCAACTGGGTGGAGAAAGACAAGGAGAACCCCATGTCCAAGCTCACTCGCGTGCAGATGGACGACAAGACGGAACTGGTACGCACCATTGACACCTTTTATAATGATGTGGATATCAACGGCCATATCAACTCGGTGAAATACATCGAGCATGTGCTTGATCTCTTTCCTATTGACTGGTACAAGGAGCATCCCCTGAAGCGTTTCGACATTGCCTACGTGGCCGAAGCCCATCAGGGAGACCGCCTGCATTTCTATCAGGAGCAGGATGCTGATGATGCGCTCGCCTTCAAAATCCGTATCACAAAGTCAACGGCCGAGGGTGGTGAAGAAGTGGAAACATGCAGGAGCAAAGTTAAATTTGTGTAAGAATGTAAGAATGAAGGCTCGTTTCCTTTAAATTCTTAATAAAAATAGTTATCTTTGCAGCCGATTTTTAGTTTAGCCTCTGGTTCGTGCCCTCGGGTAGGGCGTGAAGAAATCAATAAGACGACTGCTCTCGGGTTAGGGCGGGCATGGTTCAGGAGGAAAGTATAACATTTAAAATTCCATTTAATTATGGCAGAAATGAATTTTGGTGGCGTAATGGAAACCGTAGTCACCAGCAAAGAGTTCTCTCTTGAGAAAGCACGTGAAGTATTAAAGAATGAGACTATCGCCGTCATCGGTTATGGTATCCAGGGTCCTGGCCAGGCATGCAACCTGCGCGACAATGGCTTCAATGTCATCGTTGGCCAGCGCGCTGGCAAGACCTACGACAAGGCCGTGGCCGACGGATGGGTACCGGGCAAGACCCTCTTCTCTATCGAGGAGGCTGCCGAGAAGGGTACCATCGTATGTATGTTGCTTTCTGATGCTGGTCAGATTCAGGTATGGCCCACCATCAAGAAATACCTTACTCCCGGTAAGGCTCTCTATTATTCTCATGGCTTTGCCATCAACTGGAGTGACCGCACAGGCGTGATACCTCCTGCTGACGTTGATGTCATCATGGTGGCTCCTAAGGGTTCCGGTACCTCTCTCCGTACGATGTTCTGCGAGGGACGTGGCCTGAACTGCTCATATGCCGTCTATCAGGACGCTACGGGCAAGGCTGAGGAGCGCACGATTGCTTTCGGTATCGGTATCGGTGCCGGTTATCTGTTCAAGACCACTTTCCAGCGTGAGGCTACCAGCGACCTGACGGGGGAGCGCGGTTCTTTGATGGGTGCCATCCAGGGCTTGCTGCTGGCTCAGTATGAGGTGCTTCGTGAGCATGGACATTCTCCCTCGGAGGCTTTCAACGAGACCGTTGAGGAACTCACCCAGAGCCTTGGCCCGCTCTTCGGCGAGAAGGGTATGGACTGGATGTATGCCAATTGCTCTACCACGGCTCAGCGTGGTGCACTTGACTGGGCTCCCCGCTTCCACGATGCCATCAAGCCTGTGATGGAATGGCTTTACTACTCAGTACTGACGGGCAATGAGGCTCAGATCAGCATTGACGCCAACTCGAAGGCCGACTATCGTGCCGGTCTGGAGAAGGAACTCGAAGCTATGCGCAATCAGGAAATGTGGCGTGCCGGTGAGACCGTACGTAAACTTCGTCCCGAGAACAACTAATTTCTATAACATAGAAAGCAAGAGCGCCAGGGTCAACTGACTTCCTGGCGTTCTTTTTTTGTTCCCGTCCTCCGTTATGGACGGATATACCCATCTTCCATATGGATCCGCTCTTCGTTGATGAGTTCCGCGATGGCCTTGTCCAATAGGTCAGAGGGTAGTTTCAGCTTGTTGATATCGGTAATGAGGTGTGGCTGGTGGTCGCTGAGCAGGTGGAGGATACATTCTTTAGCCTTAGCCAGTCCGTCCCCGGCATTGGTCTTGTCCTTATGGGAAAGGCAGACATCGCATTGGCCGCAGTCTTGGCTGTCAGTCTCGCCGAAATAGCGGAGCAATTGACGTGAACGGCAAACGCTGTCGTTATCGGCATACTGGATGACGGCTTCAATACGTTTCTGGTATTGCGCCTTCCGTTCTTCATAGACTGTCGGAGGAATGACTATCCGCTCCGTTTCCTCTCGCCGCTGAAGGTATGTGATGCTGGGCACTTTCCGGTGGGGAATGAAATGCAGGATATGACGGTCGGAAAGATTCTTCAGGATCATATAGATTTGCGGCTGGGTGAGTCCCGTCTGATGGGCCAGCAGCATCTCGTTGATGAAGCAGTAGTCGGTGAAGAGTCCGCCATAGTTGCGGAGTAGGGTGGTGATGACCTTGTTCTGGTTCTCGCTCAGGTCGTTGAGGCGGTCCAGTTGGTTGCGGCTGAGCAGGATATGTACGCGGGCATTATTGTCGTTGTTCTCGTCGTATGCCAGATAGCCAGCCCGTGAGAGAATCTTCAGGGAGGAATCCACCTGCAGGGGGAAATGCTTGAACGAACGGCAGAAAAGGTCGATGTCGAAATCCTTTGTCAGTCCATAGCCGTCGCCTGCGGCCAACTGGTAGAAATAGGCCAGATGCTCGTATACCTTATATATATAGTCTTTCTCGGGGAAGGTGTCGCTGACGCGTTTTGTCAATTTAGCGCGGTCGTGGTCATTGTAGAGCAATACGGCATAGCTCTTCTGCCCGTCGCGTCCTGCGCGTCCTGCTTCCTGGAAATAGGCTTCCAGCGAATCGGGACAATCCATGTGGATGACCAGGCGAACGTCTGACTTGTCTATACCCATGCCGAAGGCGTTGGTCGCCACCATGACTCGTACCTTGTCGTTCTGCCATTGTTCCTGCCGCTCATCCCTGACCTCGGCATCAAGTCCCGCATTGTAGTTGAGGGCGGTAATGCCGTTCTGGTTCAGCAGGTCGGCAATCTCCTTGGTCCTTTTACGGCTGCGCACATAAACGATGGCGCATCCCTCTACCGACTGGAGGATATGCAGCAATTGCTCATCCTTGTCGGTTGCCCTCCTCACGATATAAGCCAGGTTCTTGCGCTCATAGCTCATGCGGAAGACGTTGGATTCAGGGCGCTGGAAGTCCAGTTGGCGCTGGATGTCCTCTATCACCTCGGGCGTTGCCGTGGCGGTAAGGGCCAGTACGGGTGCTTCGGGCTTCAGTTTCCTCAGGTTCCTGATTTCCAGGTAGGAGGGGCGGAAGTCGTAGCCCCACTGGGAAATGCAATGGGCTTCATCAACGGTGATGAAACTGACGTGCATATGGGAGAGCTTCTTCTGGAAGAGTTCGCTGCCGAGGCGCTCGGGAGAGACATAGAGAATCTTCACTCCGCCGAAGATGGCGTTCTCAAGGGTAGTGATGATTTCCTCATGGCTCATGCTGCTATAGATGGCAGCCGCCTGAATGCCGATATGGCGCAGATGGGCCACCTGGTCCTTCATCAAGGCAATAAGGGGAGTGATAACCACGCATACACCGTGCATCGCCAGGGCCGGAACTTGGAAGGTGATGCTCTTTCCGCCTCCTGTCGGCATCAGGCCAAGCGTGTCGTGGCCATTGGCAATGCTCCCGATGATTTCCTGCTGAATGCCGCGGAAATCTTCGTAGCCCCAATAAGTTTGTAATAGATTCCTAAATCTGGAAAAAGACTCTTTCATTCATTCGTACTGAAAGCGATTGTGGCAAGGACCGATTACTTCACTCTTCGTCTTCCGATGCCCGGATGTCCTCTATCTGCAACTGCACGTCTCCGTGCTTGTAGATATTGTCCTCGATGGTGTAGGCAATGTCGAAGGCACGCTTGCTCTTGATGTACCGGGCAGAGGCGCTCTGTCCGAAAGCAATGCCGTTCATCACGTTGTTCGAGTTGGAGTCCACGAGCTCAAGCTTGATATGCTCCTGTTCGCGGCCTACCACCTTGGAAGTGCCGAAGTCATAGACGTTCTTCGTGCAGAAGATCGGTTTCTCGTTTTCAGGGCCAAAGGGACCGAACCGCTTCAGGTCGTTATGCAGCTTGCGGGTGATGTCCTTGAAGTCGACCACCACGTCAATGTCGAGTGAGGCCTCCGTCTGTTGGGGCATGATATGCTCTTCCACATATTTCAGGAAACGGTTGCGGAATTCGGGAACGTCCTTCCAGCGCAGGGTGATGCCGGCAGCATACGTATGGCCGCCGAAGTTGACCAGCAGGTCGCGACAGCTCTTGATGGCACTATAGACATCGAAGCCTGCAATGGAGCGGGCAGACCCCGTGGCGAGGTCTCCGTCGCGGGTGATGACCACCGTGGGACGGTAGTAGATTTCCGTCAGTCTGGAAGCCACGATGCCGATGACGCCCTTCTTCCAGTTCTCGTCATATAGTACGATGGATTTCCGCTTGTATTGATTCTCGATGCGGGCCACAATCTGGTTGGCCTCTTCGGTCATTTGCTTGTCGATGTCGCGCCTCAGCTCATTGTATTCGTTGATGTGCTTGGCTTTCTCAAGGGCCGTGTTGTAGTCCTTTTCAACCAGCAGATCCACGCTCTCCTTACCGTTCTCCATGCGGCCCGAGGCATTGATTCGGGGACCTATCTTGAACACGATGTCGCTCATCGAGATGTCGCGTCCCGAAAGGCCGCAGATGTCGATGATTGACTTCAGTCCGATGGTGGGATTCTGGTTGAGCTGCTTCAGTCCGTGGTAGGCCAGGATGCGGTTCTCGTCCACAACGGGTACAATGTCTGCCGATATCGCCACGGCCACGAAGTCGAGCAGCGGGATAAGTTGCGAGAACGGAATGCCGTTATTCTTGGCGAAGGCCTGCATGAACTTGAAGCCCACGCCGCAGCCGCAGAGATGCTTGAAGGGGTAGGGGTCATCCTCGCGCTTGGGGTTGAGGATGGCCACGGCCGGAGGCATCACCTCGTCGGGCACATGATGGTCGCAGATAATAAAGTCTATGCCCTGTTCCTTCGCATAGGCTATCTCCTCGATGGCCTTGATGCCGCAATCGAGGATGATAATAAGTTTCACACCAGCCTGCTTGGCATAGTCTATTCCTTTCTTACTCACACCATATCCCTCATCGTAGCGGTCGGGGATATAATATTCAATGTTGGAATAGAAACGCTGCAGGAATTTGTACACCAGCGCAACAGCCGTGCACCCATCTACATCGTAGTCGCCGTACACCATGATACGTTCCTTGCGTCCCATCGCGTCGTTCAGACGGTCCACGGCCACGTCCATATCCTTCATCAGGAAGGGATTGATGAGGTCATTCAGTTGTGGACGGAAGTAACGCTTTGCCGCCGACTCAGTGGTTATGCCTCTGCGCAAAAGTATTCGCGCCAGCAAGTGGCTGATACCCAGCTTGCTGCCGAGGTCTTCAGCCGCCTGAATCTGTTGTGGTGTAGGTGCTTCGTAATTCCATTTGAAATGCATTTATATCGTTTTTATTTTCTTTTCAGAAAGGGGGCCGCTGTTGAAACGGGTATATGGTGTGTATGTGCCGTATGCACATAATGCGGTTCAAAGTTAACAAATAAAAACGAAAATGCAGTGATTTTTGACAAAAATCTTCAAAAATCACTGCTTTTTTAACGTTTGGAAAATATTTTTCTCTTTTCTCCACCCTGAGCAGGATGGAGCAGAGCCTGTCTTCTTAGATACCTAACTTCTTGCGGATATCCTTTGGAATGGCGTTCTTGTTGACGAGGAAATCCATCGTGTTGGCGGCAACGAAATTCTTGGTCATGTACCAGATGCCCTTGTAGTCGCCGGTGATGCCCCACGAGTTCTTCACCATGTAGTATTCTTTGCCGTTCTGGTCTTTGGCCAGGCCGTAGATGTGCATGCCGTGATCGTCGGTCAGCGTCCAGTTGTCAAACTCCTGCTGACGGAGTTCCTGTGTGGGAACAACCTCGGGAGCCTTCACGCCCAGCGAGTCGATGACGCTCTTCTTCTTGGCAGCCGTCATCTTGGTCCACTTGGCCTGATCGCTGCCGGCCAGACTCTGTGCAGCCTTGTCGTCAACGGCGATACCCAGTCCGTCGCGGGTGAAGCCGTCGCTGCTCACGTCACCGCCCCAGGCAATGGTGTAGCCGTTGGCCAGCGCGTTGTCGATGATGCGCATCATCTCGTCCATGGGCACGTTGTAGGAACGCTCCCAGCGCCAGTTGTCCTGAACCTCCACGGCAAAGTCGGTGTAGAAGGGATGGTGCGTGTAGCTGGTGATGCTCACATAGTCGTTCCAGTTGAGGCCGAGGCTCTGGGCGAAACTCTGCGGGGTGTATTTCTTTCCTTCGTAGGTGAACTCCTCGGGACACTTGCCCAGGTAGGCGTCGAGAATGCCCTGCAGACCTACGGCCCACTGCCCCGACATTTTCTTGGCTGTGCTCTTGCTGACGGCAGCCACATAAGGCTCCATCACGGAGAAGAACTCGTTGAAGTTGGCCAGCGAGTCGCCCGTCAGACTGCCGGGTGCTGCCATAGCCGTTTCGGGAACGATACCTTTTTCGCGGAGGATGACCAGCACGTCGCCGGCACTACCGCCTTGTGAGAACTGGCTGTCGCCATGCATGCGGACGGTGAGCCATGCTCGGTCCATGTAGTCCTTGTTGGCCACGAACATTTCGCTCAGGTCATAGGTCTTGCCCGTCTTCTTAAGAATCTCGCTCTCGAAGAAAGAGAGGGTAGAGTAGGCCCAGCACGTACCCGAACGGTTCTGGTTCTTCACGCTGGTGATGGGCAGTTCCTTGATGGTTGTGAATACAGGCTTGTTGGGATTCACCGAATCCTTCTTCTCTGCAGCCTGAGCACCGGTAGCCAGCATAGCCACGAGTGCCAATGTCATGATTATCTTCATATTTTATAATTTAAAATTTGAGTTTCTAAGTTACTGAGAATTTCTCATTTCCTCCATATCTTCAGGATGATACGGGATGCGCTTCTTGCCAAGGAACCGGCAACCGTCCTTCGTGATGAGGATGTCGTCCTCGATGCGGATGCCGCCGAAGTCCTTGTAGGTCTCCAGCAGGTCGTAGTTGATGAAGTCCTTGTGGAGTCCCTGGGCTCGCCAGTCGTCGATAAGCGCAGGGATGAAATAGATGCCGGGCTCGTCGGTCATCACGAAACCTTCCTTCAGGCGCTTGCCGCAACGCAGACAGTTGGTGCCGAACTGAGTCGAGGGCTGTATCTCATCGTCGAAGCCCACGTAGTTTTGTCCCAGTCCTTCCATGTCGTGTACGTCCATACCCATCATGTGGCCCAGTCCGTGAGGCAGGAACATGGCGTGGGCACCGGCCTGGACGGCCTCTTCCACATCACCCTTCATCAGTCCCACTTCCTTCAGGCGGCGTGTCATCATGCGGCACACCTCCATGTGGACGTCATACCACAGGATACCGGGCTTGGCCACATCCAATACATGGTCGTGACAGGCCTCCACGATGCTGTAGATTTCCAGCTGCCGTTGGGTGAACTCGCCGCTGACAGGATAGGTACGCGTGTTGTCAGAACAGTAGAACTCCTCGTTTTCCGCACCCGCATCACAGAGAGCCAGACGTCCTTCATCCAGACGGTTGAATGAAGGATTGCCGTGCATAATCTCGCCGTGCTGGGTGAAGATGGTGGCAAAACTCTCGTGCATGCCCAGCGAATGGGCCATTCCGTCCACCTGACCGCCGATATATTTCTCCGTCACACCCGGGCGCGTCAGTCTCATGGCCGTAGTATGCATCTCATAGCCCACGGCACAGGCCTTCTCAATCTCCGCAATCTCCAGATCCGACTTCACCTCCCTCATGTGTACGATGGCCATGATCAGCTCCACCGAAGCCGATTCCTTCTGTTGAGCGGGATGGATGCCCAGCAGGTCGAACAGCTGGATCTTCGTGTCGTGGCGGTAGGGAGGCAGGAAATGAATCTTCCGCTTCTGCCTGAGCGCCTCGTTGCAGATCACCTGGAGCTGCTTCATCGGAGCCGTCAGCTCCACACCCACCTGGTCGGCCATATCCCTGACGGAGTCCACCGAACCGAACCACACGATATCCTCAATATCGATGTCGTCGCCCACCAGCGTCTCCGTGCCGTTGTCGATGTCAATCACACCCACCAGTCCGTCGCGCTGCTGTCCGAAATAGTACAGGAACGAAGAGTCCTGCCTGAAGGGATAGTACGCATTGCCCGGATAGTTACAGGGAGCCTCATTGTTTCCGAAGAGTAGTATGATGCCGCTCTCCACGCGCTTCCGCAGTTCCTTACGGCGCTCTGTATAGACTTCTTTTTTGAACATATTTGCTTGTTTTAGGTTTTCAATCTGCAAAGATAGTGCAAAATTTCGATTAAGCGAAGAGAAAGCAAATTTATTTGTTTTCTTGAGCGTGAGAAATTTATCAAAATGAGTGGAATAACAAAATTTATTTTGATTTTTCCCGAATGTAGCCTATCTTGGGCGAAGCCAAAGTTACGAATAGTTGAGCGCAATACAAAAAAAAACGAGATTTTTTTTGCCGAGACGGAGTAACTTATATAAAGATAGTGCAAAATTTTGATTTAGCGAAGAGAATACGAATAGATTCTTATGCTTGAGCGAGAGAACATCCAAATGTCCAAACGTCCATTAATTCGTTTTGGAGGGGGCGATAGGATGAAAAGATAAGAATTTGTAATTAAATTAATATAGTTATATATTTATATATATAAATATATAACTATCATTATACTCGACCCTCGCACCCCGAAAAGCAAAAAATGGACGTTTGGACGTTCGCGGCTGACCATCTCTTGCATCGTTTCTGATGATTGGAAGCTGTCTTTCTGATGATTAAAAGCACGGCTTCCGATGATTGGAAGCGCCGAAGGTGGTCAATATGGTACCCATAAGGTACCATCCCATCAACAGGATGTTGTATCTTTGCAATGTATTTAGTGATGCATTGTCACTAGTGTTATAAGTTTGTCAAATTTTAGATTTGATAATATCGCTTACTCATCTCTGTATTCCAGGATGTCGCCAGGCTGGCATCCCAGTTCTCGGCAGATAGCCTCAAGAGTGGTGAAGCGCACGGCCTTGGCCTTGCCGGTCTTCAGGATGGAGAGATTGGCAAGCGTGAGTCCCACTCGTTCTGCCAGTTCGCTGAGCGACATCTTGCGCTTGGCCATCTCGACATCCAGGTTTACTACAATTCTTCCCATAGCGTATTAGATAGTTAAGTCTTGTTCTTCTTTCATCTTTTGCGCATCCTTGAGAATCTTGGGTACAAAGAAATAGGCAATGATCATCCAATACAACGGGCCGGTATATAAGTTAGTCGTCATAGAGGGAACCATATCCATAAACTCCGGTTCGATAAGGCCAAACACGTTTCTGTAGAATTGATTGGCTATAACGTAGTAAATCAGGGTTGATACACCCAATATATAGAACAGCCTGATACACCATTTGGAATATTGCTTATTGACATAAGTGAAATACACCATCAACATAAAGATGCAGAAAAAATAGGTTCTTGCAATATTATCGATCAGATAGATGAAGTTCGAATAATAATCGTAGTTGGTGGTTGCCGCCTGCATTCGTTCAACATCGCCTGCCATCAACACAACCATCAAAACTGCCAACGCAAGAACAAAAAGCGCTCCAAACACATTCTCTACTTTACTGAAAAACTTGGATGTTTCCATTATTTTTTATCGTTTTAATTTTGTTATTTATCGATTTTCGATATGCAAAGGTATAACTATTCTTGTTGTCCGCCAAATAAAAACGATAAAACTTTATTGAAAAACGATAAATTTAACTTCCTTTAAGGACTAAATGTGTTTTGTGGTTTCACACCCTGAAGGGGAATAAATAAATGTCCAAACATCCAAACGTCCATTTTTTCACTTCTTCTCGGAGCGTATTGGTTTTTCCCTATATCTTTGAAGTATGTCATGAAGTCAAGGGGCTCATGAAACAAAAAAAGGTGTCAATATTTGGTTGTTACGTTTGAAAAGTGTATATTTGCGGCGTGAAAACAATTTGAAAAGTGTAATTTTTTATCATAGGATATGGGATTCATAGAACAGAATCTGACGAATAATGAGAAGATTGTCCATAAGGGGCATCTGCATTGGTTTGCCTATGCCGGGGGACTGGCGCTGATAGCGGCACTCTGGGCTGTGGCAATGGTGGTTATTGCCTTAAATGTGCCTGAGGCATGGGTGTTTGTGGTGGTTACCTTGCTGGCGTTGCTCGTGGGGTATTTCTACGTGTGGCTGGTGAGCAAGAATACGGAATACTATATCACGAACAAAAGGCTCATCGTGAAGAAGGGCATCGTGCAACGGAATACTTCCGAGATACGGCTCGTGAAATGCGAGGGCGTGATGGTGGAGCAGACGATGCTCGGGCGCCTGTTTAATTACGGTACCATCAAGATCACTACGGGCGAGGTGGTCAACACCTATCAGTTTATTGCCAGCCCTATCCGCTTCCGCACGATGCTGAATGAAACGCTCGACCAACTGGATATTTCCAAGTCGCTGGAAGATAATCTGTAAGGGACTTGAAAGGACCGCAGAATCCGGTCATAAAAAGAATGAGGATGTGCCTGAATTGACGCATCCTCATTCTTGTTTCTTACCGTTTCCCGTTCTATGCCAGCAGGGCCTTGGCGAGTTCGGTGAGCTTCTCGATGGTGTCGGCCTTGACGGTGGACTCCACGGTGACGATGGGCTCAACGATGGTGATCTGCTTCATGGCCTCCATGGCCTCGCGCATCTTCTTGCCGGCAGCGGGTGCCCATGAGCCGTTCTCGATGATGGCCACGCGGCGTTTCTGATAGTTCTTGATGGCCAGGTGGTGGATGAAGTCTTCCATGATGGGCATCACGCCGGCATCATAGGTGGGGGCTGCGAGCACCAGACGGTCATAGCGGAAGGCGTCTTCCACACACTCGTGAAGGTCATCACGGCGCAGGTCGGCAATGCTCACCTTTGTATTGCCGTTCTCCCTGAGAATCTCTGCAAGCTTCTGGGCGGCTTTCTCTGTGTTGCCGTGCAATGAGCAGTAGGCGATGAAGATGCCTTTATCCTCGGGCTCGTAGGAACTCCAGGTGTTGTAGGTGTTCAGGTAATACTCCAGGTTCTCGTCGAGTATCGGTCCATGGAGCGGGCAGATTTTCTTGATTTCGAGTCCGCTGAGTTTCTTGAGCAACGCCTGTACCTGAGGGCCGTATTTGCCCACGATGTTGAAATAGTAGCGGCGTGCCTCGCAGGCCCATCCTTCGGGGTCGTCGAAGCTTAGAGCTCCGAACTTTCCGAATGCGTCGGCGGAGAACAGGATCTTCTCTTTCTGCTCGTATTCCACGATGACCTCGGGCCAGTGGACCATGCCGGCGGTAAAGAACTGGAGGGTGTGCTCGCCGAGCGAAAGGGTGGAGTTGTCCTTTACGGTGATGATGCGCTCAGGGGCCACGGGCTCACCGAAGAAACGGGCCATCATCTTGACGCACAATGCGGAGCAGACTACCTGCATCTGGGGGTACTTGTCGATCATCTCCTTGACGAGCGAGGAGTGGTCGGGTTCCATGTGGCTCACGATGAGATAGTCGGGCTTGCGGTCGCCGAGCACTTCGGCGAGGTTTGCCTTCCATTCATCGGCCTTGCGGGCATCGATAGTGTCGAGTACGGCCACTTTCTCATCCACGATGACGTGTGAGTTATAGGAAATGCCTTCGGGGGTTTCGTACTGTCCTTCGAAGAGATCGAGTTCGCGGTCATCGGCACCGATGTAATAAATGTTGTCTGTAATTTTGTTCATGTTATTAATTAGTATTTAGTTTTTAATCTTTCAACAAATCTGGACGTAGCTCTCGGGTTCTGCGCAGGGCCTCGTCCATTTCCCATTGCTTGATTTTGGCCTCATGGCCAGAGAGCAGGATGTCGGGCACCTTCCAGCCTTTGTATTCTGCGGGACGGGTGTAGATGGGAGCAGCCAGGAGATCGTCCTGGAAACAGTCGGAGAGGGCGCTTTGCTCGTCGCCGATGACTCCGGGAACCACGCGGACCACGGCATCGGCAATGATGGCTGCGGGGAGTTCGCCGCCGGTCAGCACATAGTCGCCCACTGAAATCTCGCGGGTGATGAGATGGTCGCGCACACGCTGGTCCACGCCTTTATAGTGGCCGCAGAGGATGATGAGGTTCTGCTTTAGCGAGAGGTCGTTAGCCACGTGTTGGTTGAACTGCTCTCCGTCGGGCGAGGTGAAGATAACCTCGTCGTAGTCGCGTTCGGCCTTCAGCGCCGAGATGCATCGGTCGATGGGTTCTATCTGCATCACCATCCCGGCAAAACCGCCATAGGGATAGTCGTCCACGCGGCGCCATTTGTCGAGTGTGTAGTCGCGCAGGTTGTGGAGATGAATCTCAGCGAGCCCCTTTTTCTGTGCCCTTGCCAGGATGCTTTCCCTTACAAATCCTTCAATCATCTCTGGCAGCACGGTAATGATGTCTATTCTCATATTATTTGCTTACGGCTGCAAAGATAAACAAAAAAGTGAAGAGTGAAGAGTGAAGAGTGAAGAATTTTTTCAAATCTTCAATTTTAGTTCCACATGGTTCATTCGGTGGAGCGTGTAGATGGCAATGGCCTCGATGAGGTAGGCAATGAGATAGCTGTACCAAAGCATGGAGGGCTGGATGCGGGTCACGAGCCAAAGCACGGGAATGACCGTTAGCGAAAGGGCGAAGGAGATGAAAAGCGCCATACGATGCTGTCCGTAGAGCTTGTAGACAATCATGATGACGTAGATGTAGCAGAAGGGGATGAAACTCAGGGCGAAAATGTGGAGGGCATGACTGCACTCGGTGAGCATCGTTGCCTCTTCGGCACCGAACAGTCTGGCGATGGACTCGGGGAATGCCCATACGAGGATGCAGGTGATGGCCATGGCCGCGGTAATAAAGCGGAAGGCGCGGCGCAAGATGGTGTGCAGGCCCTCTTCGTTTTTCTTTCCCACCTGGATGGCCCCCAAAGACTGGAGTGTCTGACACGTTCCCGACAAGAACAGGTTATAGACTTGCAGGAGGTTCATGCAGACGGCGAAGGCAAAGATGCCCGTGCGTCCGAGGGTGGAGAGCACGATGGTGTTGGCCGATAATAATAATAAGGTGAGCGAGATGGAGGCGATGGCCAAAGGGGCTCCTTGTGAAATGATGCGTTGCCAAGAGGGGAGGAGTCCGTCGAACGAGAACGTGAGCGTCAGTCGTCTGTTGGCAGGATTCCACCAATGACTGAGCAAGATGGCAATGCCGACGAGATGGCCCACGACGGTGGCTGCCGATGAACCGATGATGCCCCAACCGAAACCTTGTATGAAGACGATGTCGAGTAAGAGGTTGACCGCATTGTCAATGATGACCGCGGCCGACACCAGTTTGGGCTTCCCGTCGACGCCTACCATGGTTGAGAGTCCCCACATGACGATGAAAGCGGGATTGCCCAACAACAGCACCTGCATGTAGTCGCGTGCCAGGGGCAGGATATGCTCGTTGCTACAAAGCATTCGTGCCGTCTGGTCGGGGAAAAGTACGCCGCCGAAGATGGAGAGCAGCACACCTATCCCGGTGCTCAGCATCAGCGCTCGAGAGAAGAAGCGACGGGCCTCGCCGATGTTCTTCTGTCCCAAGGCATAGGCCACCAGCATACCGGCTCCGGCATTGATGAGCAAGTGGAGCGTAAAGATGAACTGGTTGATGGGCTTGGCCAGGTTGATGGCGCTGACGCCGTCTTCGCTGATGAGATTGCCCACGATGATGCCGTCGACCACATTGCCCAAGCAGCCCGAGAGCGCCACCAGGATGTAAGCGCCGAGGTAGTTGTAAAACTGCTTATTTAATTCCGCATTCATAATTCTTCTTGTTTACTCAAAGAATCCAAATCCGCCGATGGCCGTGAGCATGCGCTCGACGTAGTCCCATGATGTGGGCGACCAGGAAAAGCCGAGGCGGTAGAGGACCTGCGTGGTATAGTCGTTGTCGCGCTGAACGTCGGTGGTCTTCTGGCCATGCGCCATGTCCTGATAAGCCAGCAGACTTGACATCTGGTTAGCCTTCTGTGGGTCGTTCTTGGCGGCCTCCATAGCTTCAGCAAACTCTTCCTGTTCCACGAAACGGATGCCTTCACCAACGGACTTCAGCCCCATGAGCACATCACCGAGGAACTGGCCGTGGATGTTGTATGGATGGAACACGGTGCATTCCTTCGGAGTCGTGGAGAGCAGCACGATGGCACGAGCGACCTCGTTGATGGGCGAGAATTCTACCTTCTTGTTGCGCATGGCATAAGGACAGCAGCCCAGCATATTGTATACCTTGATGCGGCCCATGAACGAGTTGGTGGAGAAGTTGGCCTGGAACTCACCGTCGGTGCTTCGTGCGGCGAGGTTACCTACGCGCATGATCTTGGCATCGAGTCCGTGAAGGGCAACGGCGTCGAGGATGAGACGCTCGGCCATGAACTTCGAATAGATGTACTTGTTGCCGAGGAATTGTCCCATGTAGAAACGCTTCTCGGTGAAGACATCGTCCTTGGGCTCGCCAGCCCAGAGTCCGCGGGTGCTGGCCGTGGAGACATGCACCAGACGGGCGCCTTTCTTGATGCAGAAGTCAACGCAATGACCTGCGCCTCCGATATTGACTTCCTCGATTTCAGTGTCTTCGGAGAAATGTTTCACGATGGCGGCACAGTTGAAGACCGTCTGGATGTCGAGGTTCTCGTCGAAGTCCTGAGTGACATCGCCCAGCAGCACATGGATGCGTTTGCCGAACAGGGGCTTGAAGGCATCGGCGAAGTAATAGTAGAGCAACGAGCGCAGGCGGCTCTCGGCGGCCTCTACCGACTTTCCGCGGATGAGACAATAGATATTGTCAACGTCGGCATCGATGAGCTCGCGCAGGATGTGAATGCCCAGATAGCCCGTGGCACCCGTGATGAGCACATTGCCGATGGACTGACGCTCACCCTGACGGAAAGCATTGAGCGTGTTTCGCTGAAGGAGGTTGTTGATGGCGGTATAGTCGAAGCTCGTCACCTCGTCGGTTCCCTCGGTGTCGCTATCACCCGTAATGAGGCGAGCCAGTTTTCTTGGCGTGGGATTGGCAAACACATCGCCGTAGGCTACATGCATGCCAGCCTTGTCGGCCTCGATGATGACGCGGGTGACGATGAGTGAGGTACCGCCCAGTTCGAAGAAGTTATCGGTGGCGCCCACCTTGTCCATTTGCAGGATGCCGGCAAAGATGTCGCAGAAAGTACGCTCGGTGTCGTCGGCCGGAGCCTCATAGGCCGATGTGATGGCCAGTTGGGGTTCGGGCAGGGCCTTGACGTCTGTCTTACCGTTGGGTGTCATGGGCATCTCCTTGAGTTGGAGGTAGGCCGTGGGCACCATATATTGCGTGAGACTCTTCGAAATCTCAGCCTTTAGGACATCGGGTGCTATCTCACGGTCGGCGGTATAGTAGGCGCAAAGGTGCTCCTTATCGTTGAGTTTACGAATGAGGATGACCACCTTTTTCAGGCCTTCCACCTTCAGCATCACGTTCTCAATCTCACCGAGTTCGATGCGCAATCCACGCAACTTAATCTGATGATCGGTACGGCCAAGAATCATTACATCGCCATTGAGTAGCCATTTAGCGTAATCACCTGATTTGTAGATGCGTTCGCCGTGATATTCGATAAAACGTTCACGTGTCATTTGGTCGAGGTTGTTGTAACCGCGGGCCACACCACGACCGCCGATGTATAGTTCACCTACAACACCCACAGGTAGTTCGTTGCCGTCTTGGTCGACGATGAATTCCTTCACGTTGAGCTGTGGCTTTCCAACGGTCACCAATTCAGCATTTGTCAGTTCTTTGTTGTTCGAAGCTACGGTAATCTCCGTCGGACCATAGCAGTTGAAGATTCTTGCCTTAGTGATGCTTCGCATCTGTGTGAGCAACTGGTCGGAGAATTTTTCACCGCCGGCCCTGCAAATGGCTATGTTGGCGATGGCCTTGCAGAAGTCGGGACTGGTGAGCCAAGTCTGCCAGCGGGATGGTGTTCCCGAAACCATGTTGATGTGCTGCTCGTTGATAAGCATTGCCAGGTCGAGCGGGTTGTTGGCCTGTTCTTCGGTAGCAACAATCAGCGTCTTGCCGTTGTAGAAAGCCATACCGATGTCTTGAAGGGCAGCGTCGAAGGAGATGGTGGTGACGCTAAGCACGCGCTTGGCATCCGTCAGCACACCGTTGGCAAACACATTGGCCGGATGACCATAGAGGTAGTTGCAGATGCCTTCGTGGCGGAGCATCACACCCTTGGGACGGCCTGTAGAGCCGCTGGTGTAGATGAGGTAGGCCAGATCGTCGCCGGTGATATCCGTCACAACGGCATCGGTGGTTGCCTCTGATGCTATCAGCGTCTCTACATCGATGGCCTTGTCGGCGGGAACCGAATCGAGGCGGTCGGCAGTGGTGATGATGTAGCGGGCCTCGCTGTCCTCAAGGATGAGCTTAATGCGGTCGGCGGGATATTCGGGGTCGCATGGAATGTAGGCAGCCCCCGACTTGAGCACGCCGAAGAGCGAGAGAATGAGTCGGCTGGTACGTGGGAGCAATAATGCCACACGGTCACGTTCCCTCACGCCTTGCTGGCGAAGAGCCCTTGCAATACGGTTGGTCACCTCATCCATTTCCTTGTAGGTGAATTTCGCATCGGTGGCTACCAGCGCCTCTTGGTTAGGCTGTGTCTGGGCGAAATACGAGATGCACTCGTGGAAGAACTTGAACGGAGCATCGCCTGTTGCCGTCTGGCGCAACAAAGCAAGTTCATTTTCCTGATTGTCGCAAACGATGGAAATCTTGCGCACTTGTTTGGCGGGATTCTCCATCATGTGATGGGCAACGGCTACGATGCTTTCGGCCAGACCGCGGGCCAGCGCGGGAGAATAGAGGCTGTCGTCGTATTGCACCACAACGCCGCGTGACTCAATCTTGATATTGATCTTGAATTTCGGTACCTTCAATTCCAAGAGTTCCTGTCCGATGACCTTTCCATTGACGGTGTACTCAGAGAGCACTCCTACCTGATAGGCGTATGCGATGGCGGGACGGAACCCGTAGTCGGTGGCGATGCGAGTAAAGGGGTAGTCCTCGTGGCGCAAAGTCTCGTCGAAGGTCTCGCTGGTGGAGCGAAGGAAGTCGCTGACCGATACATCGTCGATGTTCATGCCCAGGGCGAGCGTGTTGACAAACATACCCACGGTGTCGGCAATCTTCAGGTTTGAACGACCGCTGCTGACCGTGCAGAGATACACCTCACGATTGTTGGTATAGCGCGATACCACGTAGGCTGTGGCTCCCAGGAACAGATGGGCAGGCGTGATTTCCTGCTGGCGGCAGAAAGCAGTTGCGCGCTCGTAGTCGGGCTTGCAAACCTCTTCGCCAATCCATCCCTGCTGGTCGGTCTTAGGCAGATCGGCAGGAATCTCGCTGGCACCCTCGCAAGTCAGTAGCTTTTCGGCAAAGAACTGCTGGGCGCTGGTGAAGGCTTCGGTCTCCTCGGCCTTCTGCTGGTCGTGGACGAAGTCAAGATAGGTGTACGACTCATCGTCGGTTGCCTTCTCTTCGAGGGCGGCATTCAACTGACGGATGAGCAAGTCGGCGGAGCCACCATCGAACACCAGATGGTGGATATCCATCAGCAAGTGGACATTATCGTCGGTCTTTACGATTTCAAAACGATAGAGCGGAGCCTTCTGCAAGTTGAAAGGTCTAACGAACTCGTTCTTGTATGCATCCAGCTCTTCCTTCTTCATAACGCTGAAAGGAACCTCCACGGGAACGCTGTCCTCGGTGGTCTGCACGATGGTGTCGCCCTGGGTGGTGAAATGAACGCTGAGTTCGGGATGCTGACCAACTACCTTTTTAATACATTCAGCCAACTTGTCGGCATTGGTATCGGCGGGGTAGGTGAGCAGGTAGGGGATGTTGTAGATGGTTGAAGTGGGGTTCTTCAGGCAGTCGAAATAAACGCCGGTCTGGGCATACGACAAAGGAACGCTGGTAGGCCGTTGCTTTTCCTCGGTGTTTCCAATGGTATTGGCTGCCGTTCCGCTTCCGCTCATCATCGACTTCAGAATCTCGTTTTCAATGCTTTGGAGCGTTCCGTTCTTCACCAGCGACTTGGAGTCGAGTGTCACACCATAGCGCTTGTTCACCTGAACGGCGAGCTTGATGGCCGAGATGGAGGTCAGTCCGGCATAGCCCAAAACGGTGGTGATACCGATGTCGGTGGTGTTCACGATGCCGGCAATCATTTCGTGGAGATCCTCTTCCAGCACATTCATGGGCACATTCGACTCTTCCACAACGGCTGACTTCTTCTCAGGCTTCGGGAGCGCACGCTTGTTCACTTTCTGGTTCTGGTTGAGTGGAATGGTGTCAATCTGCATCGTTACCGCGGGCACCATGTAAGGCGGTTTCTGGTCAAGAATAAACTGATTGAGTGCCTCGATATCGATTTGCTGGTCGCTGACGATGTAGGCGGCAATGAACTTGCCTCCGCCATCCTCGTCGAAAGCCTGAACCGTAGCATCCTTGATGCCGGGGAACTCGCGGATGATGCTTTCCACCTCCTTGAGCTCGATGCGGAAGCCACGAATCTTCACCTGGCCGTCGCGTCGTCCCACAAACTGGATATTACCATCGGGCAGGAAACGCACGATGTCGCCCGTGCGATAGATGCGCTGGTATTTTTCGTCGGTGGTGAAGGGGTTGGTGATGTAAACCTCAGCCGTTTTCTCCGGACGGTTCAGATAGCCCCTGCTCACCTGTGGTCCGGCAACCCAAAGTTCACCGGCTGCACCTACGGGCAAACGATGTCCTTGGGCATCAACCACATAGAGACGTACGTTGCTGAGTGACTTTCCGATGGGAATTTCCTTCATCTTCTGCTCAACGCCATATACCGTGATGAAAATGGTACACTCCGTAGGACCATAGGCATTGAAGAATTTATAGCCTGTGGGAGGTGTGAGTGAAGCCAGTTTCTCGCCACCCGTTGAGAGATATTTCAGCGAATGGTTCTCGATGCTCGTGGCGAACTGGTAGCCCACCTGCGTGGTCATGAACGAATGAGTGATGCCATTCTGCTCGAAATAATCGTTCAGCGCGATGAGGTCGAGCCGGATTTCCTCAGGGATGATATGCACCGATGCTCCGCTAGTGAGCGTGGGATACATGTCCATCATGCATGCATCGAAGCCATAGCTGGCATAGGCGGCCACCTTGCTCTCTGGTTTCAGAATATAGAAGTGCTGATACCAGTTGCAGAAAGCCACGAGGTTGGCATGAGTGAGCTGGCAACCCTTTGGGACACCCGTAGAGCCAGAGGTGTAGAGAAGGATGAAGAGGGTGTTGGGTGATGGGTGTTGGGTGTTGGTGATTTGTGAAGGGGGTAACTGTGGGATATCTTTCGTCAGCAGTACCTCGCCCTGATACTCATCTACGATGGGGCGCAGTTGTTCGTCAGCTATCAGCAGTTTAGCATTAGCGTCTTGCATCATGAAGTTGAGACGCTCCTTCGGATAGCTGGGGTCTAACGGCTGATAGGCACAACCGGCCTTCAGCACGCCCAGCGATACGATGGCCATCCACTCGCACCGGGGGATGAGCACCGAAACGACATCCTCTTGCTTCAATCCCTTTGACAAGACGAATGCAGCAATGCGGTCGCTGATGGCATCCACCTCGGAATAGGTGTACTTGTGGTCTTTGTAGACTACGGCTATGTTCTGGGGAGTCAGCTTTGCCTGGCTCTCGAAGAGCGATACGATGGTCTGTGTGTTGTCGTAGTCGGCATCGTTCTGGTTGAAAGTGTCGAGTGTTTCCACTTGTGTGGAAGTTGAGATGCTGATATCACTCAGCAACGATGCAGAAAGGAATCCCTCGACAATGGCCTCGTAGCTCTCCAGAAACTGGGCGATGATTTCCTCGGAATACTCGTTGGCGTGATATTCAGCCTTCACCTGATAGTGGCCGTTGAGGATAAAGGTCTTCAGGTAGAGCGAGGCGTCGAGTGTGCTGTTGCCGAAGCGACGGGCCTTCATAGGCTTGCCGCCCATCTCGTCGTCGGAGAACAGCATTCCGTGCCAGGCAAACATCGAGTTGCTCTGGAGTTTCAGATCTTCCATGATGTCGCTGAACGAATACACATCGTGCTGGCGGCATCCGCTCATCTGCTCCTGTCCGGCTTTCAAGTAGTCGAGTACGGAGGTCTCGGCGGTGAACTTGGCATAGACGGGAAGCGTCTTCACAAACATACCTACGGTGTGATTGAGCTGCTTCGTCTTGCGGCCGTTGTAGACCGTGTTGAAAAGCGCTTCCTGTTCGTTGTTGAACTTGGCCAGCAGATAGGCGTAGGCCATTGTGAAGAGCGTGCTTTTGAAGATTCCGTTCTGCTGGCAGAACAGCTCTACGCGGTTCATATCCGTTGAAAGCGTGCGGAGCAGGCTGGCTTCCTTCAGTTCTGACTCTTCACGGTCGGGTAGCAACTGGGTGAAGGTGTCGCCGCAATCGAAGTTCTTGGCATACCATTCCTTTGCTTCCTTGAAGGTAGGCGACAGGCGCAATGCCTCTTCCTCAGCACATACATCGGCTAACGTCATACCTTCTCCTTCGATGGCTTTGCCGTTGTAGGCATCATTGATGTCATGAAGCAGCAGGCTCATGGAAGTGCCGTCGACGATGAGGTGATGATAGTCGATGAAGAGATAGAGATGGCTGTCGTCGCGCAGCAGATGGATGCGGAACAAACGGTCGTTATAGATGTCAAATGGACGCACCAAATGGGCGGCAGTCTGCTCGATGTCGTCAACGTCTTCCACTTCCAGTTCCCATTTCTCGTTGTCCATATCGATGGCCTGCACGGGCTCACCGTCGTCGGTGAGCTCGATGCGGGTGAACAGGGTGGGGTGTGCTTTGACGGTGTCGATAACGGCGGTGCGCAGCCGCTCCTCATCTAGCGATTTGTCGAGCGCATACAGGTATGGCAGGTTATAACATATTTCTCCAATACGGCTGGCGCATTCCACATAGATGCCATACTGAACTTTTGATAATGGAGCTATTTTTTTCATTTTCTGAATACTTTCTATTTAATTGTGGTTTATTAGTTTTATGGATTACCATTTAATGGCAAAAATCCGGGGAGAGATACTGAGCGAGAACCAAGCCCATCTCAGGTTTCCGTTGTCGTTGGCTCGTTTCAGTTTTTCCATGGTTTCTGTACCCGTCATGAACGAGTAGCCAGCCGATAGCCTGATGTCTTTTGTGAACAAGTATCGGGCTTCAACTCCTATCTGGTGGCCGAGTGTCATGTCCATGTCGAGCAGTTTCGTGGCCGTGGCCAGATAGTGATAGTCGGCTTTCACCGTCAACCTTTTCATTGGCTGGAAGTGGATGCCGGCGAAGGCGTTCTGAAGGCCAGGCGTGAATCCGTTTACATAAGTACTCACGTAGAAGAAGTCCATGGCCCCGTAGAACTTATGGTGTGAACCGTAGATTGGGTTGAATCCCTTGATCTCTTTGTGCTGTATCACTCCAATCGATCCTGAAGGCGGAACGGCAAACCACTTGTCGCCGCTCATGTAGTCGAAACCTGCCTCTACTCCGTATTTGTCGGTCGGGCTCCAGTCAACCTTTGTGCTTGCCATCCAGGCGTCAATCTTTATTCCTTCTTCATTCTTGCCCAGCTGATGGTAGTAGGAACCCTCCATCCGCCAGTGTTTGGGGGTGAATGACAGGTATCCGCCGAGAAGCTGCTGGTATTCGGAGTGGGGGTTGTCGTCTTTCTCACCGCCCTGCATGCCGATGTTCATGAACAGCAACGATGCTCCCAGGGGAATCTTGGGGAAGTCGTAGTGATACCATGCGGTTATCATCGACTTGTAGGGCTGGGCACCGTTGGTATAGTAATTGCCGCCTTGCGTCAGGCATTCGGCATTTTGGTTGTAGGCCAGTATAAGGTGGGCCTTATGGCCTTTACCTTCGTAGCCTGCGCGAATAATGTCGTGCGAAAGCGACGCCATGGCCCAGTCATTGGTACCTATGATACGCTCATCGTCGTAGGCCAGCGCCACGCGTCCTACCTGAGCGAAGAGTCCGTTTTTGGCTTTCATTTTTGCCCAGGCTTCAAACACATTGAACGCACCTTTGCCCGACTGCCCCCAAATACCGCTGTGCTGGATGTTCAGCCTTGTCTCGAGTCCCGGCCTTTCATAGCCAATCACGAGACGTTCACGGTTCATCAGGAACTGCGACTTGTTGTCTTCGGGTGTCGGCGACACTCCTCCGTTGCGAATTTCGCCGTGGGTGAGCATCTGCAGGTCAACCTTTAGCGTGTTCTCCTTCTGGACCGACTGTCCAAGGGAATCTTTTTCCTGAGCGCATAGGCTGACGGGAAAGATAAGAGCCATGCCACAGAGGCAGGTATGAAGAAGGAAACGGTTCATACAAATTCGAAAAGGTTGATGAATCCTGTCAGTTTGAATACATTCTTGATGTCGTCGTTCAGGTTCTTCAGAACCACCTTGCTTCCGTTGGCCTTGGCTCCCTTAAGGATGCTGATGAGAATGCGGAGTCCGCTGGAAGCAATGTACTCCAGTTCGGTGCAGTCGATTTCCACGTCGCGCCCGTCGCTCTTGTAAAGGGGCTTCAAAACATTTTCTACTTCCACGGCTGCGGCGGTGTTGAGCTCGCCTTTCAGCGTGGCCAGATACTTGTCTTCTAATTCTTGAATAGTTGCTACCATAATGCTTTTATTTTTTTAGTTTATAATTCGTGAAAATATTTATTCTTGTTCCTTTGATTTATAGTGTGTGATGAGTGTGAGCGTGTTCTTGTGGTTGATGCGCTCATAGTTGATGGAGTCCATCAGTTCTCTCACGAGCAGCAGTCCCAGACCTCCCACGGGGCGTTCTTCTACGGTAAGTGTGGTGTCGGCCAAAGTTGCCTTGGTGGGGTTGAATGCCACACCCGAGTCAGTGATGACGAACTTCAGCTTGCGGTCATTGTACATGGCCTGAATATCAATGTCGCCCGTAGTGCCTGTGGGGTAGGCGTATTCCATCACGTTCACCACCGCCTCTTCGACAGCCAGTTTGATGTTGTGGGCTTTTGAGGTGTTGATACCCAACTTGTCGGTGATTGATTCCACGAAGTCATTCAGCTGGTCAACGTACTTGATATCGTTCTGCAGCGTGATTTCTTCCTCGTGGGTGTATTCGTCTCTCTTGGGCGTGTACTTGATGGCGAGCATCGTCAGGTCGTCGCTCTGTTCCTCCTCATCCATGAACTGGTGCACCTCGCGGCTCATTTTGTCGACCATTTCTTGGGGAGCAGCCTGTGTGGACTTTGCAAGAACCTTTTCGATGCGGCTGATACCGAATTGCTCGTGGGGAACGTTCTTGGCCTCGGTCAGTCCATCGGTGTAGAGGAAGATCGTGGAGTCTTTATCCAGGACTGCCTCTTGCGGCTTGAATTCGAAGTCGTCGAACAGGCCGATGGGAATATTCGATACCACGGGCAGGGGAGTGACCTGCTGGTCGCCATCCGCCTTGAGAATGTAAGGTATGTCGTGGCCAGCATTGCAGTAGCGGAGCCGTCCGGTAGGCAGGTCAAGCACACCGATGAAGAAGGTGACGAAGATGTTCTTCTCGTTGCCTTCGCATGAGGCGGTGTTCAGCGTCTGCATAATGTGTGCAGGATTGGTCTCGTGAACTGATGCCATGCGGAACTGTGAGTGAATCTCTGCCATGACGATGGCCGAAGGAACGCCTTTTCCGCTGACGTCGCCGATGCAGAAGAACAGTTTCTCATCGCGGAGGAAGAAGTCATAGATGTCGCCGCCCACTTCCCTGGCAGGCACCAAAGAACCGAATATCTGCAGATCGTTACGGTCAGCATAGGGTTGGATTTCTTTTGGCAACATACCCATTTGTATCTCCTGAGCGATGCGTAGTTCGCTACCCAGCAGTTCCTGTTGTATTCTGGCTTTGTTCAGTTTGTGCTCGTTGTTGGCAAAGCGATGGATGATAAGTCCCAGCACACCAAGTCCGAGCAGCATCAGTAAGCCAAACTGCAGGCGCATCGGGTAGAGGTCGCCATAGACCTCGTTGTCGTAGCATACCACGGCCAACTGCCATTTGGGATTTCCTTTCATGTTGGCATAATAGAGACAGCCTGCCGAATTGTCAACCTCGCTTTTGAACACGATGCATTTTGAATGGCCGCTATTGCTGGTCACGCGTTTCACGGTGCTATCGTTGATGAGTCTTATCACCTGCTTTATGTCGTGTTTTTTCGGATGTTTTTCTGACGGACCCGATATGATTTCACCCGAGTTGGTCAGAAGCAGGTTGAATGAAGATGGATAGATGTGGTGTGCATTGAGCGTGTCACCTATCTGTTCCAGTGAGACGTCGAGGCCGCAGATAGCTATGAGCTTGTTGTTCTTGTCTTTCAGCGGATACGAATAGGTGGTCAGCGCCATCTTCGTCGAGTCGGTTACATTTATGTAGGGGTCGCTCCAAAAGGGCTCCAGTTCTTCCTCCATCTTCTTGTAGGCAGGGTGCCGGGTGTAGTCGTGGCCGCTGTCGTCACCACAGAGGTCCTTCACCTGGATGCCGTTACCGGTCTTGTAGGCGTATGGCTCGTAGAGTCTGTCTTTCGAGGGGTAGAATCCGGGCGTGAACACCAGACAACTGCCTTCTGCCTTGGGCGTATTCTGTATGATCCTTGTGGCCACGTTGAACATCGAGTCAGGCTGGGCGATGTTGCGCTTGATATCCCAAATGTGCTCACCGACAGTTTTCTCCATCACGTTGAGGATACCCCTGATCAGTATGGCCTTCATCCTCAGTTCGCTCTCTGCACGGTTGTCGAGTTCCTTTTCAAGCAGGTTGTGGGCAAAGTAATATTGGGCTGCCGAGAATAGTTCTACCAGCAAGGCGGCTGCAATGATGAAGAGCACGTTCTTGTGCCCTTTCAAGGTTTGGGTGAATTTGCTGAATAAATTGCCCATGGCGTTTCTACAGTAATTATTTGCAAAAATAAAAAATATCTGATATGGTTGTAAAAATATTTTATTAAATACTGTTAAACCAATTTGTTCTTTGTCATCGAGTTCGGCAATGCCTATCCTTCAAATGACATTGCAAATTTAACGTGCATATAAGAGGTGTACAAATTTATTCTTGTTTTTTGCGAAAAGTAGTTGCGACAAGGTGTACAAATTGCCGACAAATCGGGGTGACGGCTTAATTTTTTGTCGCATGACATGTAAAAAAAGATGTATCTATTTTAAAACAAAATGGGTGACAGTAAACCAACTGTCACCCATATCATTATTATGTTCTTTTTCTTATTTCACGGTAAAGTCGAAACGTTGCAGGTCTTTGTCGAGCGACGAGGTACCGCAAAGCAGCTGGTAGCGGCCGGCACGGGTGCTGAGCTCATCGATGGCTTCATCGTAGAATTCGAAGGCTTCACCGTCGAGGGTGATGGTGGCCGTTTTGGTCTCGCCAGGCTTCAACTGCAGCTTCTTGAATCCCTTCAGTCCCTTGATGGGTGCACCGGGATCGTCGAGTGCCTTCACATAGACCTGGATGGTCTCGGTACCCTCGCATTTGCCGGTGTTGGTAACGGGCACGCTGATAGTCACCTTTCCGTTCTTCTTCATGCGCTTGGCCGAGAGTTTGGCCTTGCCCACGTTGAAAGTGGTGTAGCTCAGTCCGTAGCCGAATGCATATTGCGGCTGTCCGGTGAAGTAGCGGTAGGTGCGGTTCTTCATCGAATAGTCAAGGAAGTCGGGCAGGTCGTTGTTGGAACGGTAGAACGTGACGGGCAGCTTGCCGCCTGGGCAGTAGTCGCCGAAGAGCACATCAGCCAGTGCCTTCGAGCCTCCCTGTCCGGGATACCAGGCCTGCAGCAGGGCATCATACTGGCCCTCAACGCTGCCGAAGGCGATGGCCGAGCCTGAGCAGTTGACCACGATGACGGGGCGCCCCGTCTGATGCATAGCGCTGATGAGACGCTGCTGAACGTGCGGCAGTTCGATGTCCTGCTTGTCGCCTCCTTCGCCTTCCATCTGGGCAGAGATGCCGCCGATGATGATGATGGCGTCGGCCGATTTCACTTCGTCGGCCAGGTCGTTGAATTCGGCCAGCTTGCGTTCGCAGATGTCACCGCGAAGCATAGCGAAGTTGCCGTTGCCGCGACGGTATTCTACAACGATGTCGTAGGTCTCTCCCTTGGTGACGGGGAACGACTTGTAGTCAATCTGACGGCGTCCGAATCCGAATCCGCGGTGTCCGCCCGGCTTGGCTTCCTCAACCACCTGTCCGTTCACGCTCAGCGTGTAGCCGTTGTCGGTCATCAGCGTGTATTTCATGTCGCCGGTGAAGTCAGCCTTGTATTTTCCGCTGATGCGCACCGAGAGCGAGTCGTTGTTGATGCCTTCGGCAAAGCCCCAGGCTCCAAAGGTTGAGAAGTTCAGTTCGTTGTAGTAGCCGCTCTTGGCGGGTTCTCCTTTCAGTTCCTTGTTGTTCCAGAACTCCACGAAGGCGCCCTTGCCTTCGTTGAAATCTTTCAGATGGTGGATGGTTTGATAGTCGTCGTTCAGCTCACATGCCTTGTTGTAGATGATTTTTGCACCGGGCAGCGCGGCCTTGATGCCGTCGAGCAATGAGTGCTGGTGCTGTTTGGTGGGTGTGCCGCCGTAGTTTCCGTTCAGCAGTTCCACGTCGTCGGCATTCGGTCCCAGCACGGCCAGCGTCTTGATGTTTTTCGAGAGGGGCAGAACGCCTTTGTTCTCGAGCAGCACCATCGACTCGCGGGCGGCCTGGGTGGCCGTTGCGTCGTGCTCCTCGCTGCTGATGACATTCTCGCCAAGCTTTGCCCAAGGCAAGCGGTCGGCGGGGTCGAACATACCCAGTTCGAAGCGGCCCGTCAGCGTCTTGCGCAGATGCTGGTCGAGCACGTTCTCCTCGATGAGGCCTTTCTTTAGTCCTTCGGTCAGGCTCATGAACACCTTTCCGCATTCCAGGTCGGTACCGTTCAGCACGGCGTCGACCGATGCCGAAAGTCCGTCTTTATGAGTCTCATGCTGTCCGCGGTTAAAGAAATTGTTGATGGCATCGCAGTCGGTGAGCACAATGGCGTCGTAGCCCCATTTGTTGCGCAGGATGTCGATGAGCAGGCGGTCGCTGGTGCAGCAGGGCTTGCCCTCGAAGCGCTGGTAGGCGCACATCACCTCGCGCACGTTGGCCTTCTTCACCAGCGCCTTGAAGGCGGGCAGATAGGTCTCCCACAGGTCGCGGTTCGATGGGTCCACGTTCATCGAGTGGCGCAGGGGCTCTGGTCCGCTATGCACGGCATAGTGCTTCGCGCAGGCGTGGGTCTTGAAGTAATTGGGATCGTTACCCTGCATGCCTAAAACGGTCTGCACACCCAGCACGGCATTCATGTAAGGGTCTTCGCCGCAGGTCTCCTGGCCGCGTCCCCATCTGGGATCACGGAAGATGTTCACGTTGGGACACCAGAACGTAAGCTCGGGATTGCCGGGATAGTAGGTCACACCCATAGGCACGTTAAACAGCTTCGGGTCTTTATGGTCGGTGCGGTTCCAGTTGGCGCGGGCCTCATCGCTTACTTGTGAGAACACGTTATAGACCAGCTCTTCGCTGAAGGCAGCGGCCATACCGATGGGCTGGGGATAGACGGTGTAGCCTCCCTGGCGCACACCGTGACAGGCCTCGCTCCACCAGTTGTACGAGGGGATGCCGAGACGGTCGATGGAGATGCTCTTGTTCATCATCAGTCCCACCTTTTCTTCTGGGGTCAGCATGCCCAGCAGGTTTTCCACACGTTCAGCCCTAGGCAGCTGGGTGTTCTGCCAGGGAAATTTCTCTTGCGCCGTGATGCTCACAGCGGCCAGAGCGACGGTTAGCGTCGCCAGGAGTAGTCTTTTCATAATTGTCTTTTTATCCTTAGAAATGAGTAATGTCGTAAGTACACTTAATTCAGACCACAAAGTTCGTGTTTTTTTTTGATTTGTGCAAATAAATCAAGCTAAAATCTCTTCCTGCCCGCTGCACTTTAAAGACTCTTTAAGGATTTACCCCCAAAACGATGGGTACTTTCCTGCTTTTCTGCGTCTATTTATAAATATATATATGGTAGAAAAAGACATGAAAATGGAAACAAAAGATTTGATTATGCAGTCGGAAGTCAACCGCCGCAGGTTGATGGAGATTATCTACAAAGCAGGTGCCGGTCACACGGGGGGCGACCTCTCGGTAATGAACCTGATGACGGCACTTTATTTCGATATCATGAATGTGAATCCCGAGGACCCCAAAATGCCTGACCGCGACCGCTTCGTGCTCTCGAAGGGCCATTGTGTGGAGGCACTCTACACGGTACTCGAGGCTCGCGGATTCATCAAGCCGGGTGTGCTCGACACGCTTGGACAGTTCGGTTCGGTGCTCTCAGGACATCCCACCATCGAGGTGCCTGGCATCGAAGTGAACACCGGTGCGCTGGGTCACGGACTTCCTATCGGCGTAGGTATGGCTATTGCGGCCAAGATGGACGGCAAGGCGTATAAGACCTATGTGGTGATGGGCGACGGCGAGCAGGGCGAAGGCTCTATCTACGAGGCAGCTATGGCCGGCAACATGTATCATCTGGACAATCTCGTGGCTGTTATCGACCGCAACTACCTGCAAATCAGCGGAAACACCGAGGACGTGATGGCACTCGACAGCGTGCGCGAGCGCTGGACTGCCTTTGGATGGGAGGTCATCGAGATGAACGGCGACGACATGCAGAGCATTCTCGACACGTTCCACGCTATCGACTATAGCAACGGGAAGCCCCATCTCATCGTTTCACGTACCACCAAGGGCAAGGGCGTCAGCTATATGGAGAACGTTGCCAAATGGCATCATGGCGTTCCCACCCAGGAGCAGTATGAGCAGGCAATGAAAGAGATTGACGAGCGCATCAAGGCGCTGGGGTGAGTGTTAAGTCGTTGTTTTTCGTTATAACGTTATAACGTAATACCGTTATACCGTCATTTAAAATAAAAGATTATGGAAGCTTGTAGAAAAGCATTTACAGAGACTTTGCTGGAACTGGCAAAGCAAGACAAAGATATCATTGCCGTAACCACCGACGCACGTGGTTCGGTAACGCTTGGCGACTATGCCAAGGAACTGCCCAAGCAGTTCGTGGAGTGCGGAATTGCCGAACAGGATGCCGTAGGTATTTCTGCCGGATTGGCACATAGCGGAAAGAAAGTGTTCTGCTGCGGTCCTGCCTGTTTCTATGTGGCCCGCTCTCTGGAGCAGGTAAAAGTTGACCTCGCCTATTCCGAGAATCCCGTCACCATACTCGGCGTTTCGGGCGGTGTGGCTTATGGTGCGCTTGGTGCCACTCACCACAGTCTGCACGACATTGCCGTGCTGCGCACCTTCCCGGGCATGCAGGTGGTGCTTCCTGCCGATGCCCGTCAGACGCGCCGTTTGGTGAAGATGCTCGTCGACTATCCTCATCCCGTCTATGTGCGCGTGGGGCGCGGTGCCGTCAACGATGTTTACACGGATGAAAACTTTACCTTCGAGCCAGGTAAGGCCTATAAGTTGCAGGATGGTAACGACCTCACGATTATTGCTGCCGGCGAAACCGTTTGGCATGCGATGGAGGCCGGCAAACAACTGGCTGCCGAAGGCATCAGCACGCGTGTGTTGGATATGTCTTGGCTGAAACCCTGCGACGAAGAGGCCGTCCGTAAGGCTGCTGCCGATACTGGTCGTATCATCACCGTCGAGGAGCATTCCAAGTTCGGTGGCCTGGGCGCGATGGTTACCGAGATTATCTCCGAGAATCCCGTTCCCGTACGCATCCTCGGTATCCCTGACGAGAATGTGGTTCACGGCAACTCCAAGGAAATTTTCCATTACTACGGCCTTGATGCCGAGGGTATCGTGAAGGCTGCCAAAACATTCGTGAAATGATAATAGCAATAGACCAAAGCACCTCAGCCACTAAGGCTATGCTCTGGAACGAGGAGTGCCATCTGGTGTATCGTGCCAATGTGCCGCATCAGCAATATTATCCGCAGGCCGGATGGGTGGAGCACGATGCTGAGGAGATTTACGACAATGTGGTGAAGGCCATCAGTCAGCTGCCGCTCCAGACCGCCGACCGTGAGTCGCTTTCGCTGGCCATTACCAATCAGCGTGAGACGGTGGTGGTGTGGAACCGCCTGACCGGAAAGCCCATCCATCATGCCGTAGTGTGGCAATGTATGCGTGGTGCTGAGTTTTGTAATGAACTGAAAGCCAAAGGTTACGGTGAAATGGTTCAAGAAAAGAGTGGACTTCTTATCGACCCCTATTTCGCGGCCAGTGGAGCCAAATGGCTGTTGGATAATGTGCCCGGTGCCCGCGAGTCAGCCGAGAGGGGAGAGCTCCTGATGGGAACCATCGACTCATGGCTTGTGTGGAAGCTTACGGGTGGAAAGGTTCATGCCACCGACCTCACCAATGCTTCTCGCACCTTGCTGATGAACATTCATACGCTTCAATGGGATGATGACCTGCTTGAGCTCTTCACCATTCCGCGTTCAATGATGCCCGAAATCCGTCCTTGTGATGCTGCCTACGGCGAAACCACTGTGGAAGGTTTGTTCGAAAAGCCCATTCCCATCGTAGGTGTCCTCGGCGACAGTCACGGGGCACTTACCGGACAGATGTGCTTTGAGGAAGGACTCGGCAAAGCCACTTATGGAACAGGTTCTTCTGTGATGGTGAACATCGGCGAGCAGTTTGCGAAGGCTCCTTCCGGATTGGTCACCTCCATCGGATTTGCCGCTAAGGGCAAGACGATGTATGCCTTCGAAGGCAACATCCATTGCACGGGCGCCACGTTGAAATGGCTTGAAGAGCAGTTGCAGATGATTCAGTCGCCTGCCGATGTGGAACCTGCTGCAGTTAGCGTTCCCGATAATGGCGGCGTCTATTTTGTGCCCGCCTTTGCAGGTCTTGGTGCTCCCTGGTGGAACGACCAGGTAAAGGCTGCCGTCTTCGGAATGTCATTGGCCACCACTCGCAACCATTTCCTCCGCGCTGCGTTGGAGAGCATTGCCTATCAGGTGAACGACCTCGTGCAGGCAATGGTCCGTCAGGCAGGTATCACGCTGAAGGAACTCCGCGTGGATGGCGGTCCCACGAAGAACAACTTCCTCATGCAGTTCCAGGCCGACTGCTTAAAAGTGCCCATCAACTGCTCTGATGTGGAGGAGGCTTCGGCTATGGGTGCTGTTATCATGAACGGCTTGGGTCGCGGCCTTTGGAAGGATTTCGACGAAGTGGCTACCTTAAGGCGAAGTCGCTGGACGCGCCAGCCTCAGGACAATGAAGCCCAGATGGACCAGTGGATTGCCGGCTGGCAAAAGGCCGTGAAGCAGCTTTTAGCCTAGAAACCCTAGGAACTCCTAGGTTATCCTAGGCAATCCTAGCAACCCCGAATCAATAATTAAAAACCAAGAATATTATGAAGAAGAACAAGAAACAATGCTTCGGTGTCATTATCGGCACCCGCGCCTATTTCAATTCCGAACTTGCACGCGATGTGCGCAAGCAGTTGCTCAAGACGCTCGAAGACGAGGGCTACGACTATATCATCCTTCCAGAGGATGCAACCCCCACGGGCTCCAGTTCCATCGAGACGCGCGAGGATGGTCTGAAGTGCGCCGAACTCTTCCGTCAGCACCGTGATGAGATTGAAGGTATCATCGTGTCGCTGCCCAATTTCGGTTTCGAGATTGGCATCATTAACGCAATCTCGGTGGCCGACCTCCGCGTACCCATTTTGGTACAGGCCTGCGACGACCAGAACGACAAGGTGACGCTCGATGAGCGCCGTGATGCTTTCTGCGGTAAGATTTCCGTCTGCAACAACCTTTATCAATATGGTATTCCCTTCACGGACACTACCCTCCACACCTACAGCATCTACGACCCGCTGCTGGCAAAGGACATCAACAAGTTTGCGGCTGTCTGCCGTGTGGTGAACGGACTGAAGCATGCGCGCATCGGACAGATAGGAACGCGTCCTCTCGGCTTCAACACCTGCCGCGCCTCTGAGAAGCTGCTCCAGGCTTCAGGTATTACGGTTGTGCCCGCCGATCTCTCGGAAATCATCTTTGCCGCCGAGAAGATTCAGGACGATGATCCTGTGCTGAAGGCACACATGGAGCGTGTGGACGGCTATGCCAAGATTCCCGAAGCCTATCGCGACAAGGTGATGAAACAGGCCAAGTTCGGCGTGGCAGTGGAGCAATGGGTGGAAGCCAATCAGGTGGACGCTGTTGCCCTGCAGTGCTGGGATTCGCTGGAACTGAACTACGGCTGTGCTCCCTGTATCACGATGAGTATGCTCTCCGATAAGAACATTCCCGCTGCCTGCGAGACCGATATCGCCGGTGCCGTCTCCATGCTCGCGCTCACATTAGCAAGTAAGGAGCCTGCCGCATTGGCTGACTGGAACAACAACTTTGCCGAAGACCGTAATAAGTGCGTCTGCACCCATTGCGGCAACTTCCCCAAGAAGTTCGTGGGCAACGACGACCTCAAGCTCGGACCACTCGGCGTATTGGGACGCACCCTCGGAAAGGTCAAGACCTTCGGTGCCGTCTATGCCAAGGTCAGCGAAGGCCCGTTCACTTATTTCCGCATCTCTACCGACGACCCGAAGGGTTGCATCAAGGCCTATCTCGGCGAGGGCAAGATGACCAACGATCCATACGGAATGGATGGCTGCATTGTGGTGACGGAAGTACCCGAATTGCAGAAGCTGATGAAGTATATCTGCAAGAACGGTTTCGAGCATCATGTGGCGCTATGCCGTGGCGACCTGGCAGAAATCCTGCAGGAGTCCATCGACACCTACCTGGGTTGGAATCTCTACGTTCACGAGTAGTTTTAAAAAAAGACACAAAGAAGCCCCGACAAGTACTAATCTGACTTGCCGGGGCTTTGATATAATGCATGAAATGGGTTCGTGCTTTTGCGGCGTTCAGGCATTCTTTCGCAGGGCGTAGATCTTGCCGTCGAATTCGATGGTCATACTCCTGGGCGTAGATTTCAAAACCTTGCATTTGAAAGTCTTGCCTGCGCGTTCGCCGCTGCTGACCTTCATCTCAATCACCTGATTGTTGCCGGCGAGTGTCCAGGTGCCGTTGCTTTCAGTTTTCTTGCCGTTTTTTATTTCGATAATGGTGAGGGCATGACTTTTCTTACCGTCTTGCGGGCGTCTGCTCAGGCTGAGGCTCTTCAAAGATTGCTTGGTGAGATCCATGCCATATACGTCGTTCTCCCATGTGCCGCTGAATTTGATCTGCGACTCTAGATTCTCCACCGACTGGCTGATTTCTTCATCTACGCTTGCACTTGTGCAGGAGGTAAAACTCATGGCTGATACGGCCATCATGAACACCATTGGAATAATACTCTTTTTCATAATTCTTATTTTTTAATTGTTATTGTATTTGTTTGATTAAATCATTTTTCGGGTGCAAAAGTAATACGTTTTTTCAGGATGGTCGTTGAAAAATGGCTGTTTCCTTCCTGAGTTGTTGCGACAACAGCTTTGTAGCACGACAAATGGGCTTGAGGGCGTTCTTTTTTGTCGCAGAAAGACTGTAAATTGATGTTGGATTCAGAAAAAAAGGAAAGACCGATGGGGTTACCACCGGTCTTTCTTTTTATTGTTTTTATGTTTGAGAGACTCCTTTGAAATCAGTTAATCAGATAAATCTTCTTCTGGCCACGATAAGTGCAGGTGACGGTGGCACGACCGTCGGCAATCTTACCTACCTGGATGCTGACTTCGGGAGAGGAGGCGGTAGCCTTGATGACTGAAGAATCATTCATACGGGCAAAAGCCTGATAGCGGTTCTCCTCCGTGTAGCCGTTGGCATTGGTGGAACGTACGGGAAGCTGGGGGAGGTTTACCTGCTGACCGTCTACCGTGATGTTGACTGTGGGGGCAACAGGGCGCTCGCAAGTACGTCCCAGACAAGAGAAACCGATACCCTGAAGGTCGAAGAGTCCCTGCGGACGCTGAGGTTGCTGTGGACGGCGTCCCCATTGTGGCTGTTGAGGTGCCGGTATCTCAGGACCTTCTGCCACGAGATAGATGGCATGCTTGCCCTTGAGTCCCTCTACGGCAGGAACGGCCACTTCGTATTTCTGAACCGTGCGCTGGGCATTGGCAGGAACGTCGATGACGGCAATCTCCTTACCGTTATGGACGGAGTTTGCATAGGGGCCGTCGAGCATCACGTGGATGCGGAAAGCGCCTTTACCGCCGGGCGTAAGCCAGAGGTTGAGCTTGGTGCCGTCACCTTTCTGAGCGCCACGGAAAGCCTTCACGCCCTTGGTGTCCTTAGCCACTCCGCCGAAACCGAAGTACTTGAAGCCGATGATGCCGCGGTTGGTGATGCCTGCCAGATCCATGTGGTTGTCCCAGTTATCCCAGGTGTCCTGCATCCAGTCGTTACCCGTCATGTAGCAGGCGTATCCGGCAGAATAGTATCTGTATGGATTGAGTCCGAAAATCTGGAAGCCCTCGCTGGTCACCTCAGCACCCGTATATTCGTTGCCGTCGCTGGCCTTGGCCGTCCATTCGTTGTTCTTGGCAAACGGGTCATAGCCTACGATGCGCACCTTACCACCCTGAGCCACGGGCTTCTTGTCCCATTCAATCTTGACGGGGGCTACCATCGACTGACGGGCATTGCCGAAGCCACGGGGAGGACGATGATAGAACACATACCACTGGCCGTTGATTTCCTGTAGCGAACCGTGGGTGTTGTGGGCTGCATTGGTAGTGATAAGCTTTGAGCCGTCCTCGCTGGTCACCACACCGCGGGAATCAACCAGGACGCCACCTGAGCGCCAAGGTCCCAACGGTGAGTCTCCAAAGGCATAGCGGAGGGCGCTGTTGGTGTTGCCTAAGCCGTATTCTTTGCCGCTGTAGCCAGAGAACACCATCACGTATTTGTTGCCCACCTGACGGATGCTGCTGGCCTCGAAAAAGTTGAAGTCCAGCGGATTCTGTCCTTCATAGAGCGCTTTGTACTCGCTGCCGGCCTTGTCGAGCAGACGGCCGTCGGCGCTGCTGGCAGGGATGAAGGGATCGATGGGCTCTGTGCCTTCGCGCTTTGAGAACATGGTGTTTTGGTCGAGCTCAACAGCCGTGGAATGCTGGAATCCGTAGAAGACATAGGCGCGGAAACCCTTGTCGTAGTCTTTGTCTTTCTTGTCGGTGATGTTCTCCACAAAGACGGAGGGATCGAAATCGATGATGGAACCGGGCACGCACTTCGTGCCGTCGGCTGTGAGGTTCACGGGGGTGAAAGGTCCGTTGGGGCGGTCTCCGCGGCAAACCATCGGCACACGCTGCCATCCGCGGGAGTGGGGGTAGAGCCAGTAGGTCTTCTTGCCTGTCGTACGGTCTTTCACTTCCACCAGATCGGGGGCGAACATTGTGTCCCACTGGCCATTGACGTAGTAAGTGAAGATGGGGCCTTCGTCGCGCCATTGGCTCAAATCCTCCACGGGAGCCGACCACATGCGGATATCGGGGCCGCAATACTGTGTGAAGGCCACGTCGTGGGAGCCAATGATGTAGGCACGATACTTTCCCGGATTGTCGGGATCTTCAAAAACACGGGGTTCTCCGTCGGGCACATGTTCCCAAAGGGGGAGATAGGGGTTCTGTGCTGAAACTGACAGACTGCAGAGCAGGCCTGCGAGCAGCATGTTAATCTTCTTCATTTTAGCTTCGGTTAATAATAATTCTGGTTTATGTGTGCAAAATTACATAATAACCGAAGAAAAAAGATTGCATTACGTTTCACAGACTTTTCAGTATGTTTCCTGCTGTCGGTCTTTTGTTTCTTTTTCTTTTTCTTATGACATATTACACGCGTAAATCCGAAAGCCTTGACAGAGATTCAATAGGTCTTAATTTCCTGCTGTCCCGTCATGGCGCGGTAGGCATTGTGGGCCAGTGCCGTCAGTTCGTCTTCGCCGGGATAGATGAAGATAGGGGCAATCCACGAGAGGCGCTCCTTCAGACCGTCGGTGACATACTGGCTGTGGGAGATGGCTCCCGTCAGGATGATGGCATCCACGTGGCCGTTGGTGGCAGGTGTGAGTGAAGCCAGTCGGCGGGCTGTCTGGTAGATCATGGCATCGAGGATGAGTCGGGCGTGCTCATCACCGTCCTTGATGCGGCGTTCCACTTCGCGCACGTCGTTGGTGCCCAGATGGGCCGTCAGTCCGCTGTGGCCGTTGATTTTGCGGAGCATTTCCTTTTCATTGTATTTCCCCGAGAAACACATCTTCACTACATCCACAGGCGAAAGCATGCCTGCGCGTGAGGGTGAGAAGGGACCGTCGCCGCTCAGGGCGTCGCTGCACTCGATGGCGCGTCCATGATGGTGCATGGCGAACGAGATGCCGCTGCCCAGATGACACACAATCAGATCCTGCTCTTCGTATTTCACGCCGTGCTCGTTGCAGTAGCGCTTGGCTATTTCGCGCTGGTTCAGGGCGTGCCAGATGGTCTGGTGAGGCATTTCAGGAATGCCCGTGATGCGCGCCACAGGGTCCAGCTCGTCCACCACGCCGGGGTCGACGGTGAATGCCCTGCACGGCTCCTTGCCGTGAGCCTTGCGCACCTCCTCCAGCTCGCGGGCGAAACTCAGGGCGATGAGCGAGCCCAGGTTGCAGGCGTGGTGAATGCGCGGATGGCGGGTGTCCTCTATCACCTTGTCGTTCAGTTCATAGACACCGCTCTCGATGGGTTTTATCAGTCCGCCGCGCCCCACGATGACGTCGTAGCTGTCGTCGAGCGGGAATCCCTGCAGCTCAAGTTCCTTCACGATTGACTCCTTACGGTAGTCGAACTCGTCCATGATGAACGGGTAGCGGCAGAGTTCGTCGAAAGGGTGGTTGATGCATGCGTGCATCACTATTTCTTCATCGATGAATACCCCAATCTTTGTGGAAATCATTCCAGGGTTGATGGCCAGTATTTTCATAAAATAAGGTATTATTGTTATAGTTTTTGAATCTTAGTTCTAGGAGTCCCTAGTATATCTAGGATTTCTAGCATATCTAGAGAAACCCTCCGCCTACCTTGCCACCTGTGCGCAAGCCATGGCCAGCGAGTTGTATTTGGTCACTTCGCTGTCGCTGCGCGAGGTGATGCTGATGGGGCAGGCTGCTCCCTGCAGTCCCACGGCCACCTCGGCATCGGTGATGGTGGTGATGGTCTTGTAGAACACGTTGCCGGCCTGTATGTCGGGCATCATCAGCACGTCGCTGTCGCCGGCTACCGGAGTGTCGAGCTTCTTGATGACGGCAGCCTCCTTGTCGATGGCGCATTTCAGGTCGATGGGACCGCCCAGGATGGCCTGACCGAACATGCCGTTCCGGCAGTCTTCAATGAGCTGTGCATAGTCCTCGGTGACGGGGAACTTCGGCGATATCTTCTCCGTGCAGTGGATGAGCGCCACCTTGGGCTGCGTGATGCCGTACACCTTGCAGATGTTGACGGCATACTGTATCATCGCACGGCGCTGCTCGAGCGTGGGGTAGGGGATGACGGCCACGTCGGTGACGAACAGTAGCTTGTGGTAGGTGGGCAGCTTGATGGCCGAGATGTGCGAGATGACGGCCCCCTTGGGCAGCAGCCCCTCCTCTTTGTTGAGCACGGCTTTCAGCAGCACGTCGGTGTTCACGATACCCTTCATGATGGCCTGTGCCTCGCCTTGCCTGACCATGCGAACGGCCTGGGCAGCCGACTCCTCCACGGTGTCGCAGTGCACGTTGGTCACCTTTGCCCATCCTTCTTCCTCGGCCATCTGGATGGCCCATTGTGAGTGTTCGTCGTTGGCTTCTACTGCCACCACCTTTACCGGTTCTTTACCAAGCAGACTGTCGCGCAGTATTCCGAAATTGCTTATAGCTTCCATAATGTCTTTCAGTGTGTGTGATAATAATTGATTTCTTTTGCAAATATACTCATTTTTTTTGATTCCACCAACCCTTGAGGCTGGTTTTGTGAAAATAAAAGTTGAAAAGTCAACGGTTTCAGGAAAAGCGTCAACCATTTTTGCAAAGATCGTCAACCTTTTCAGATGGGGGAGTCATCCTTTTCCGTAAGGAAGATGCCGAATCTTAGAATCTATGTTTCTTAGTTTCTATGTTTTTACGATTTGAAAATGGTCACAGATTAATTTTATATTTATATATATTTATAAATATATATAAATATAATTATTTTTCACTCCCAAAACCTAAAAACTAAGAAACTAAGAAACTAAGAAACCTAAAAATCACTCCTGTGCCTTTGCTGAAAGGGATTGTCTGATATAACGCATACATCTAAATAACTGCACAATATTTAATTAAAGCCTGCGCGCTATTTGCCTAATATTTCGGCGCCGCGCGCGCGATAATTTTGTCTGTTTTTCGCGAACTTTTTTGCGGGTTTTCGCCGTTTCCCTTGTATTTCTCGCGCATTTTTTGTATCTTTGCACTTGAAAAATACCGTGTGATGCGGCGATGAATGTGAAGTGTGAAATGATGAGTGATAAGTGATTTCTTTATTCCTCCAGCGAGAAGAGGAAACGCTCGTCCTGGTAGGTCCAGGTGGCGATGCCGAAACGGATGAAACGGGCCAGCAGACGGATGACCTTGTGGCGGGGCAGGCGCGCATACCTTACCGTTTGGTTGAGTGTCACGGAGGGATGTTCGCGGAGAGTGGCCAGCAGATGGGCCTCGTCGTCGCTGTAGTGCATCAGGGCGCCTTGGCGAGACGTCTCCTGTCGCCAGATGTCGAGGTGTACAGGCGATGCCAGGATGTTCTCGTCGTGGATGCGGATATAGGCGCGACGCTTGCCTTCGGCAGTCAGGGCGAAGACGGGCTTCTGGGGCGATGGCGGCACGGTGGCTATCACCACGTTGCGGCCCTCGGCATGCAGGGTGTCGAAATGGATGGAAGGCTGGGGCTCGCAATACTTGTAGGCGGCGGAGTGCATCATGTAGATTTCCTCTTCGGAGCGGATGCCCGAGATGTGGCCGTCGTCGCGCACGCCGATGAGCAGCCGTCCGCCGTCGGTATTGGCAAAGGCAGAGACGGAGCGGGCCAGTTTCTCGGCGTCCATCACCTTGTATTTGAAGTCCTGCTGCTGGTGCTCGCCTTGTGCTATCAGCTGCTGCAGGTATTGCCGGTCGCTTGAAAATTTCATCTTTTTTCGCTTTCGCCTGCAAAATTACCAAAAACTTTTGTAACTTTATGTCTCTTTGAGCCATGAAGTTAGTGAATCGATTAAAAGGAGTCGCCTCCGGCGAGAAATCTAACAAATTTTATACATAATATTTTTTGTATTGTCTTCGATTTGCACTAACTTTGTCCCCACAACCTAATAAAGTCATGAACGAAACCGAACGCATCTTACAACTTCGCCGCGAACTGCACGAGCATAACCATCGCTATTACGTTGAGAATCAGCCTACCATTTCGGATCAGGAGTTTGATTTCCTGATGCACGAGCTGCAGGAACTGGAAGCACGTCACCCCGAGATGGCCGATGCCAACAGTCCCACCCAGCGCGTGGGCAGCGACTTGAACCAGGAGTTCCGGCAGGTGGCCCATAAATATCCGATGCTCTCGCTATCGAACACGTACAGCGAGCAGGACGTGGCCGACTGGTACGAGAGTGTGCAGAAGGGACTCGGGGGCGAGCCTTTCGAGGTGTGCTGTGAGATGAAATACGACGGACTGAGCATCTCGCTGACTTACGTGGACGGACAGCTGACGCAGGCCGTTACCAGAGGCGACGGTGTGCAGGGCGACGACGTGACGGCAAATGTGAAGACGATAAGGAGCATTCCGCTGGTATTAACCCCCCACCAACTCCCCCGAGGGGGAGTGTCCAATGTCGCGAATCAGGAAGCCTCCCCTCGGGGAGGTTTGGAGGGGGTCCCCTCTTTCTTTGAAATCCGCGGTGAGATTCTGATGCCCTGGAAGTCGTTCGAACGGCTGAATGCCGAGCGTGAGGCTGCCGAGGAACCGCTGTTTGCCAATCCCCGCAATGCGGCCAGCGGCACGCTGAAGTCGCAGAAGTCGGAGGTGGTGGCTGGTCGCGGACTGGATGCCTACCTCTATTATTTATTAGGTGAGGATATTCCCTGCGACGGACATTATGAGAACCTGATGGCGGCGAAGTCGTGGGGCTTCAAGATTTCGGAGGGGATGAAGAAGGTGAAGACCTTGCAGGAGATTTACGACTTCATCAACTACTGGGACAAGGAACGCAAGAACCTGCCTGTGGCCACCGACGGCATCGTGCTGAAGGTGAACTCTCTGCGCCAGCAGCGGCATCTGGGATTCACGGCTAAGTCGCCGCGATGGGCCATTGCCTATAAGTTCAAGGCTGAAAGGGCCTGCACACGGCTCAACGAAGTGACTTATCAGGTGGGGCGTACGGGAGCCGTAACCCCTGTGGCCAACATGGAACCCGTGCAGCTGGCAGGAACCACCGTGAAGCGCGCCACGCTGAACAACGAGGACTTCATCAAGAGTTTCGACCTGCATATCGGCGACTATGTCTATGTGGAGAAGGGCGGCGAGATCATCCCGAAGATCGTGGGGGTGGACATCGACCAGCGTCCCATCATCGCACAGCCGGTGCAGTTCATCACACGCTGTCCCGAATGCGGCACGCCGCTGGTGCGCTATGAGGGCGAGGCCGTGCACTATTGTCCGAACGACAGCGGTTGTCCGCCGCAAATCAAGGGGCGCATCGAGCATTTCATCTCCCGACGGGCCATGAACATCATGTCGCTGGGGCCCGAGACTGTGGACGAATACTGGAGCCGCGGGCTTATTCACAACGTGGCCGATCTCTACGACCTCACCGTTGCCCAGATTACGGGCGGCAACAAGAACCGCCGGCTGTCGGCAGAGAATGTCGTCAAGGGCATCGACGCCTCCCGTCAGGTGCCTTTCGAGCGTGTGGTCTTTGCCCTCGGCATCCGTTTTGTGGGCGAGACTTCCGGCAAGCTGCTGGCGCGCCATTTCAAGAACATCGATGCGCTGATGAATGCCTCGCTGGAAGACTTGATGGAGGTGGAAGGCATCGGCGAGGTGATGGCCCGGAGCATCATCACCTATTTTCATAACCCGGAGAATATGAATATCGTGGAGCGTCTGCGCGGCTACGGATTGCAGATGAGCCTCACCGAAGAGCAGATTCAGGGCACGACGGACAAACTGGCGGGCAAGAGCATCGTCATCAGCGGCGTGTTCCAGCATCACAGCCGCGACGAATACAAGGCGCTCATCGAGCAGCACGGCGGTAAGAACGTGGGCAGCATCTCGGGCAAGACTTCCTTTATCCTGGCCGGTGAGAACATGGGTCCCTCGAAGCTGCAGAAGGCAGAGAAGCTGGGTGTGGCCATCGTGAATGAAGACGAGTTCCTGAAAATGATAGAGTGATGAATGTAGATTGTAGATTGTAGAATGTAGAATTATGATTACATTTGAAACCTGAAACTTGAAACCTGAAACTTGAAACTTGAAACATGAAACCTGTCATCGTTTTCTACAGAAAACGCTTTCAGAATTAATGAATGAAAGAAACTTGAAATGAACATCATCGTTTCCAATGAAATAGAATCGGTATGCCCGCAGTTTGCGGGAGCTGCCGTTGAGGCCCGGGTGGTGAATACGCCACGGAGTGAGGGCCTATGGGCTGAGATTGACGCCCTTTGCGAGACTTACAAACAACAGTTTGATACGGCTTCGATCAAGCAGTTGCCGGGTGTGGAGGCTACCCGCCGCGTCTATCGTGCCTGCGGCAAGGACCCTTCGCGCTACCGTCCCTCGTCGGAGGCTCTCATCCGCCGTGTGGTACAGGGCAAGGATTTGTATCAGATAGATACGCTGGTGGACCTGATTAACCTGGCTAGTATGAAGTTCGGCTACAGTATCGGTGGTTTTGATGCCGATAAGTTTGAGGGCGACACCCTGACGCTGGGCGTGGGCAGGAAAGACGAGCCCTACGAAGGTATCGGCCGCGGCATCCTCAATATCGAGGGAATGCCCGTCTATCGTGACAGCAGGGGAGGGGTGGGAACGCCTACCAGCGACAATGAGCGCACGAAGATAGAACTCTCCACCACGCATCTCTTTGTCATCGTGAACGGCTATGACGGCAACCGCGAGACCGTCAACGCCAATGCGCTCTACATCAAGGACCTGCTGGAGCGTTTTGCTGAAGGAAAAGACATACAAATCATAGAATTTTGAATGGACGACATCAAACTGACCTTCCATAAGGCATCCACGGAGACAGAACTGGCCATCCCTTTGGCGCAGAGCAGTGTGAAAGCAGGATTCCCGAGTCCGGCGCAGGACTATATGAGCGAAGAGATAGACCTGAACAGGCTGCTCATCCCTCATCCTGAGGCCACCTTCTTCGTGAGAATTTCGGGCGACTCGATGATGGACGCCGGTATCCTCGACGGCAATCTGGCCGTGGTGGACAAATCCTTGGATGCTTCAGACGGCGATTTCGTGATTGCCTTCGTGGACGGCGACTTCACCATTAAGCAGTTCCGCCTGGATGCTTCGGGAAACAGCGGATGGCTGGTGCCTTGGAACAAGCGTTATCCCCGCATTGAAGTGAAGTCGGGTGAAGACTTCCGGATATGGGGTGTGGTGACCTATGTCATTCATGCGATTCACGGACTAAAAACCAAATATCATGTACGAAACAATCCTTAGAAAGCCGAAGATGCTCTTTGGCGTGTTGTTGATGGGAACATGTCTGGCTGCAAATGCCCAGCGGCAGGCTCCCTTAGTGTTTAATCAGGAGAATACCGGACGCTATGCGGAGCGCGTGACTCCCTACGAGCAGTTGGTTCCCCAGCAGGAGTTGCGCAATCCCTTGGTGTGGAACAACGGCAAGGGAAGCGTGAAGAACCTGAAGCAATGGGAGAAACGGCGCAATGAGATCAGCGCCAATATTCAGGCCTATGAGATAGGACGGAAGCCCACGGTGGACAAGAAACAGGTGAAAGCCCGTATGAACGGGGATACGCTCCTGGTGGATGTCACCGTGAACGGACAGACGCTGCATCTCTTTTCCACCATCCGCTATCCGCAGACGGGAAAGGCTCCGTATCCGCTGATGATTGGCACGAGCAATATCTCGTTGCCCAAGGACCTACTGGAAAAGCGCGGCATCGCCACGATGGTCTTCCATGAGAATCAGGTGAACGACTATTCGCAATGGCGGCAGAAGCATGACCGTGGCTCGTATGAGTTTGACCGTCTTTATCCCGAACTCAAGGAGAACGGTGCCTATAGTGAGTGGGCATGGGGCTTCAGCCGTCTGCTCGACGGTTTGCAGCTGGTAGGTGAGTCTGTGAGCCGCATAGACATGAAGCATATCGGCGTGACAGGTTGTTCGTATGCCGGAAAGATGGCCCTTTTCTGCGGTGCCTTCGATGAGCGTGTGGCCCTGACGATTGCCCAAGAGCCCGGCGGCGGCGGTGCTGCTGCCTGGCGTCTATCTCATCCCCTTGACAGCGTGGAGAACCTTGACCGTACGGATTACCATTGGTTCCTTGAGAGCATGCGTACCCGTTTCGGGGGTGACAAGGTATATCTGCTTCCACACGACCGTCACGAACTCTGCGCGATGGTATGTCCCCGCGCCCTGCTGATTCTGGGTAATACGGATTACAAATGGCTGGCAGACGTTTCTGCCTATGGTTCCATGAATGCTGCCATTCCCGTATGGGAGCATTTCGGCATCGGTGACCGTGTGGGCTATTCCATCATCGGCGGTCATCCGCATTGCATGCTGCCCCAGAGCCAGTATCCGGAGGTGGAAGCCTATCTGGACCGTTTCCTCCTGGGAAAGGAAGGCGGGAACACCACGGTGCGCTTTGCGCCGATGTTTAGCGGAAAATAGGAACCGGAATGCAACTCTTCGGCCTTGCTGACTGCAATAATTTCTATTGTTCGTGTGAACGGGTGTTTCCGGACATTTGTTCCTGCAGCAGCGTAAAGGTTTTACTTCAGACAACAGTTTCACCTAAGTCAATATCCATAATGTTTGCAATGGGAATCTTTGTCCCGTCATCCATCCAAAGCAGCTGTTCATAGGTGTCTATCTTCTTTACCGTTCCAGATGCTGTGGTGTAGCGGCCACCGGCCTTGCGCTCGTCTGGCAGGAAATAGGAGACCGTAATCTCTGGATGATTGTCAAGAATGGTCATCAGCTCAGCGAACTTTCGGTTCAGCCGCTCGTTGTCGTATTCTTCCAGCTCCACCTGCCTGTCTGTTAGTCGTGCCGTCTCGTTTATAACGGCATCATACCCTGTCAGAGCGGCAAAGGGCGCAAACTGGGCAGCACGTGCTTCCATCGGCATCTGCGGATGGTTCCGTGACACATGATGCGGCAAGTTGATGATGTCTGAATAGTCTTCTGTCATGCCTTATGTCCTCCTATCTGTGCGTTACGTTCTTTGGCCGTGGCCCCTTCCTCAAAGTTCAGTCCCTTCAGGATGGCGTTCTTGCCGAATCGCTGCTTGATGGCCAGCTGCGCCTCCTGCATGCGACGTTCCTTGTCAAGGGCAGCCTGTTCCTCTTTCTTCTTTCTCTCCACTTCCTCGTAGTCGGTGAACAAGTCGAGCTGCTGCGGCGTGGCATCCTTCTTTACAGACGATTCATCCACCACGTGGTTGGTAGTCAGGTTGAGCCGCCTGATCAGCAAGTCTGGATTCACAATGCGGTCATAGAGTTCCGCCACGGCTTTCCTGATGATTGACGATGAAGACGTCTGGCGGTCAAGGTTTGCCGTGCCATGGGCATGCTTGGGCACTTGGCGGCCATAGTAGTCCGTAGTGACGGGACCATTGTATTTCGCCCTGATGGCGGGGTTCGTCAGACTTTCGATGTCATAGCCTACGGTCAGCACCAGCTGGTCGGTCACCAGTTTCTTTGCCACCAAGTCTAGTGCGACAGCATCCGCCATTTCCTGTATCACCACACGTGCTTTCTTGAAATCGTAGGCACATTGGAGCACCTGTCCGCTGCTAAAGGAATTGCTTTCCGGCCTGTAGGCTTTCACCAAATCCATCGTACACGGCTCCCATCCCCACGCATGGTCTATCAGCAGTTCGGCATTCACACCGAAGAGCCTGTACAGCAGTTCCTCGTTCTGAAGGGACATCCGTGCTATCTTGCCCATTGTGTCGATGCCGTAGGGAGCCAGCCTTTCGGCAATGCCCTTTCCCACGCGCCAGAACGAAGTCAGCGGCCTGTGGTTCCAGAGCTGGTGTCGGTAGGTCATCTCATCCAGTTCGCCGATACGCACACCGTCCTTGTCAGCCGGAATATGCTTGGCCACGATGTCCATGGCCACCTTGGAGAGATACATGTTCGTACCGATGCCAACAGTGGCCGTGATGCCCGTCTGCTTCAGTACATCACGGATCATTTTCATGGCCAGCTCGTGAGCCGTCATCTTGTAGTTCTTCAGATAGGCCGTCACGTCCATGAACACCTCGTCGATGCTATAGACATGAATATCCTCGGGAGCGATGTATTTCAGGTAAGTCTGATACACCTGGCTGCTCACTTCCATATAATGAGCCATTCTTGGAGGAGCTACTATATAGTCCAGCTCCCAGTCGGGATGGGCTTTCAGCTCCGTATCATTAAAGGATTTTCCGGAAAAACACCAGTTAGCCTTACGTTTACGGTCATAGTTCACCTCACGCACGCGCTGTACCACCTCGAACAGACGGGCACGCCCGCCGATGCCGTATGCTTTCAGCGAAGGCGACACAGCCAGGCAGATGGTCTTCTCCGTCCGGCTCGCGTCGGCCACCACGAGGTTGGTGGTCAGCGGGTCAAGTCCCCTGTCCACACATTCCACCGAAGCATAAAACGACTTCAGGTCGATAGCTAAATATTGGCGCTGTTCAGCCGGAGTCTCCTTCATGTTATTATTCTGCAAAAGTAAATAATAAATTGCAAATAACCGAATTACAAAGATACTTTAACGTAGTTGGCTAATTGATTTCTAGTGAGAAGGTGCCGCAGGGGAAAGGAGTGCCTGTAGCCAATGCTGGGCGTCCCATTGCAGGAAACCTAAGTTGGAACCCGAAAACAGAGGATTCTGAAACGTAAAGTTGTTAATTTGTTGATAATCAGTAGTTTAAATAGTTTTTTTATCTCAGAGAGAGGCTGGTTTTCCTGAAGTGGATCGGCTACAGTGACTACAAGGCCATGAAGCCCTATATTGACGTGGCAGATGAAATCAAGATAGAGGCCATGAAGAAATTCAACCGGTTCGTAGATTAGAGGTACATCTGAGAAATTTTGTGCAGAATTGACAGATTTTGTCCAAAATCCTTGGAATTTGTAAACCAGTTAGTTAACTTTGTAAATCGAATAATGAGGCAGAAGAAAGTGTGAAATTAAGGCATTTGAAATATGTACAATAGAGAATTTACACTAGGTAGCATAACGGATTTGAAGCTGAACGAAATCTTCGTGTTCGGCAGCAACCTTGCAGGCTCGCATGGTGGCGGCGCTGCACGTTTGGCTTACAATTGCTTTGGGGCGATATGGGGACAGGGTGTAGGACTGCAGGGGCATAGCAATGCCATACCAACGATGCAGGGAGGCGTGGAAGCCATCAAATCATACGTTGATAGTTCATCCGCTTTGCTCAGACTCGCCAAGACCATAAATTCTTTGTAACCCAAATCGGTTGTGGCATCGCAGGATACAAAGTTGATGAGATTGCTCCGCTTTTCCGGAAATTCGGGCACGATGTTGATAATGAGCGGGTCTATTTCTATAACGCGAATGTCGAAGTTGATTTCTATGTCCCGGAAGAGGAACTCGCCGTACAGGTATCCTACTCCCTGGCAGACGAGTCAACCAGGAAACGGGAGGTGGATACCCTGAGCAAGCTGCCTAATGTTCACCCGTGTAAGCGTCGTGTCATAGTCACCTACGATGAAGAAGACACCATAACGGATAAACATGGCATTATAGAAATATCGAGGAGCTTGCCGATGTCAACCATTCTACGGAAAAGACAATGAGAAGATAGCGGCTTTTTTTTCCTATAGTGACTTTGAGCCACTTATTGTCGGCATAATATGGCATAATATAAATAATTGATATCTTTGCATGCATGAAACAGATATTGCTACTTTTCGTCCTTGGCTGCATGGTTAGCGCATCCATGGCACAAGACTACAGGATTCCTGTCTCTGAACAGCACGAGCAGATGTAGACAGGTCAGTATCAACCTACGTGGGAGAGCCTGAAGACACACTAGACTCAAGAGTGGTTCCACGATGCGAAGTTCGGCATCTGGGCTCACTGGGGACCTCAGTGCGTGGAGGGTTCGGGCGACTGGATGGTCCGTTCGATGTATATGGAAAGGTTCGCGCGAATACAAATGGCACGTGGAGCACTATGGCCACCCGTCTGAGGTGGGCTTCAAGGACATCCTGCCGCTATTCAAAGCAGAGAGTTGGAAACCTGAGCAGCTTGTGGAGCGCTACAAGCGCTGCGGTGCACAGTACTTTTTCGTGCTTGGCAACCACCATGACAACTACGACCTTTGGGACTCGAAATACCAGCCGTGGAACTCGAAGAACATCGGTCCGAAGCGCGATGTGCTGGCTGAATGGGCCGCTGCAGCCAAGAAGGCTGGGTTGCCTCTGGGTATCTCGTTCCATGCTGACCATGCCTGGGCATGGTATGAGCCTCCACAGCGCTATGACCTGGAGGGAGATAAGGCCGGCATCTACTATGACGGCAACCTGACCAAGGAGGACGGCAAAGGCAAATGGTGGGAAGGCATGGACCCTCAGCAGCTCTACCAGCAGCGTCACCCCATGAGCCAGGGATCGTGGGACGACAGCCGCATCCATAGCCAGTGGGACTGGAGCCATGGCGCATGCCCGCCGACACAGGAGTTCGTCACCAACTTCTATGACCACACCCTCGATGCCATCAACCGCTATCAGCCCGACCTTATCTACTTCGATGTAACCGTGCTGCCCTTTTATCCGCTGAGCGACTGCGGACTTCGCATCGTCACCCATTTCTACAACAAGACCCCCCGTGCAGTGGTTTTCGGCAAGATTCTCAACGAAGAGCAGCGCAAGGCCCTCACATGGGACGTAGAGCGAGGTGCCCCGAACGAAATCATCGATGAGCCTTGGCAGACGTGCAACTGTATTGGCGGATGGCACTACAACACCAGCATATATGAGCGCAACGGCTATAAGAGCGCTGCTACGGTGGTCAAGTAGCTGGTCGATATCGTGTCTAAAAACGGCAATCTGCTGCTCTCTATTCCTCTTCGAGCAGACGGCACCTACGACGAGAAGGAGTCGCAGATTCTCGACGATCTGGAGGCGTGGATGACTGTCAACGGTGAGAGCATCTTCGGCACTCGTCCATGGGTGCGCTTCGGCGAGGGACCTGTGGCCGAGGAGGACATCAAGATCAATGCTCAGGGATTCGACGACAGCAAGTTTGCTGGAATGGACTGGCGCGACATTCGATTCAATCAAAACCGCCAAATACCTCTACGTCACTGCTATGGGATGGCCCGATAACGGACAACTGACCATCAAGTCACTGGCCAAGGGCAACAAGAATATACGCAAGAACATCAGCAGCGTTTATCTATTGGGATATGGCAAGCTGAAAACGCATCAGACGGCAGAAGGCCTTGTAGTCAGTCTGCCCAAACCCTGCAATAAGATTGCTCCTGTGCTGAGAATAGACAAATAGCATCGAAGTCAGTCATTGATCAGTATAGAATGAAGTCTATATCTTTTATGTTTGTCAGATGCTTCATGTCCAAAGGCTTGTGATGAACATAGGACTGGCATTTTCGGCTTTCCTGAATCCGCATGACTCGTAGAAGTCCAACTCTGTGTTGTAGGCTATCAGACCGATGCGGAGATACGACTGGTAGTGCTCTTTCATCAGCTCCAGCAAATTATGGCCGATGCCCTGGTGATGGTATTCCGGGCGGACCAACATATAGTGCAGATAGGCCGTCATGATACCATCGTCCATGGCGCATACCATTCCAACAAGCTTATCTCCGTCCCATGCAGAATAGACCGTCTGGAAATTCCGCATGGCTACTACCAGCTTGTCAGGGAAATGCCCTGACGACCAGTCAACGGAAAGGAACAGATCTTCCAATTCTTCTTTCCTGAATTCGTGAATGTCTTTGTATGTTATCTCCATTATCTGATTATTTTTTCTTTCTTCATAAACAATCCTAATAATGGTTGCAAATTTAATGAACAATGAGCAAAAAAGATTATCTTTATAGGTTAATTTAACATCAATAATTGAAGTAAAAGGGTTGATTTGCTCTATACAGCTATAGGCAAAGATGCAGTGAAGAAGGTCATTTTACATAATTTTGCCCCTACTTTTGGATAAAACAGGCCGAAATTTGCACCGAATTTTGGTTTTGGGTGGTATTTTGGATAAATTTTAGAGTTTTTTGCCCCTACTTTTGGATTCTTTTTTGTAATTTTGAAACTGTAAAAGAAACGCTATAATGGAACAATTTGAAGAAAAGCTTCGACAGGACCTGCACCAGTTCCTTCACTCGATGAAAGAGGTAGATGAACGGTTTCCCGACTGTCCCGACGTGGAAGGAAAATGGGAAGAGATAGCCAAGGCATACATCCCCGATGGCATACGCGAGTTTCAGGATTATCCATCTGCATCCCTTGGATGGATGATGTATGTCGGCATGGCTGTAGCCAAGTATTGGGACACGGAATGGGAGATCTATTCCAGGCTGGAAAACCTCTATGCCTACATCAGGGACAAGCGGGGCTATGACAATATGGATGAGTATATCCGTGAGGAAGTCCTTCTGCTGAAGGGTGTTGACTATACGGTATTGGAGAAAGTGGTTGGCGAATGTGCCTCACGGGTCTATAACGCCCTGATGCACCAGCGGTTTGAACCGGGCACCAAGGAAGCCTTTAAAGGCTATGTTGTCTGTCTGCACCAGCTCTATCTGATGGGAGCCGCCATGCAGCTTAAACGAATGGGTTATCACATGACAAAGTCGCAATAAGTAAGGGGGGAAGGCATGATTTAATAAGAATTTAATCATTAACCAGATTGTCGTTTACATTGAGCGTCGGATGCCGATATGCCTCCATGATTGTCCAGGTCGTGATGATAATTAACTTTTGTTAAAACTACGTGCAAATATAGTGATAATAAACCGTTAGTTGCTATTTTTGCAGAAATATTTAAGTGTATTTATGCATAAGGAAAAGCTGGTTATATTTTTATTAGCCGCAGTCATGATTATGATCTGTGGCAGTATGACGGGCAGGACAGTCCGTGAAACGTCTTCATTGCCTTTCGGCACAGAGGCTGCTGCGGGAGAGGACAAGCATTCCGAGGCCTATATCCGTCAGCGTATCGACATCATCTACAAGACTGTAGGCAAAGAGACCTTTGATGGTGAGGGAGACATCGTGGGCTACATCCAGAACCCATTCAACCGCGACAGCGCCTACTGCTCCCTTCGCTACTATGCCCTAATGCAGGAGGCTTTGCGGATTTGCGATGAGACAGGCGACATCCTGTACGACTACGATCACTGGATATGCGGGCAGGATTTCTCCGACGACTGGAGCTGCAAGGTAAAGAAAGTCTATGAGATTACAGACTCCACGGCTCTTGTGGATTTGAGCATCCACAACTTCACCGATTACGAAACCACCATCGCCCTCCGCTTTGAACGCGGAGATTGGTTTATTGACGATTTCTCACCCTCTGAGGACGGCAATGATGACCAGAATTATCTCAGAGAGACCATCCGTCAGGGAATGGAAGCCCGTGAAAGATCCAGGCAGGAAAAATGATAGACAACCGGATCTCGTTAATAGTTCTGTCTGAAGACAACACGCTGATTGTCGTCGTTAATCCAATCGCAGACTTCGACTGTACCTTCACCGTCAAGAGTATTGCAAATGACGGCTAAATTGTCGTCGCTCAATGAATTGTCACATTCCATAAGATTCCATTCTGAGCCATCATACGCTTTCCCGATGCCTGCAGGCCTACATCCCTTATAGCATTTCATCGGTCCTCTCACAATACCTCCGTCCGTCCTCATCCCTATCAGGAACCGACTGGAGGCAAAACACTGCATGTTGATGACAAAGAACCGGTAATCGTTATACAGGAAATCCCCGGGCCGCATGGTGACAACAGCTTTTCCTGTATGGTCAACAATACATTTTCCAGACAGCCAACCATTGTCAGTAATGGAAAAATCCAGTTCTGGACTACGGTATTTCCTGTAGGCACCGGCCGCAGATTCCGCCATCCTCGCATCCTGGGAAAAGAGCATGACACTGAAATAGTAAGTCACCAACGAACGAAGCCGGTTATCGATGATCTCTTGTTCCCGGTACTCATCACTGCCGTTCATCATGTCGCTTACAATCTTCTTTGCCATGGACTTCTTGAGATCCAGATTCGTAAGAACACCTGACGTGATTTCCCGTGAGAAATCTCTATGGTCATGAATCCAGTCACAGAATGCAGTATAGTCTTCAGCGAATGGGGAATCGCCTTTTCCATTGAAATATTCACATATAAAGTCCTTCATTCTTATGTTTTGCTAAAATTACTGATTATAATCTTGTAATTCTCAATCATATCAATCACATAAGACAATTCTCATTTCCAAGTCATCAACAGGCCTGTCGCCACGACCAGTGGCAGTTGCCTGGATCATTTCCACCACGTCGAGACCTTCCTCAACCTCGCCAAACACCGTGTATTGGCCATCGAGATGGGGCGTTCCTCCTATCGTGGAGTAGATTTTTAGTTGCTCGTCGGTGAGTCCGGCAAAGCCTGCCGCCTGTTTCTCTGCTTCCGCAGCCAGCTTGTCCTGCAGTTCTTGCAAACCTGCGCGATTCCTTTCACGCCGCATCTGCATGATTTCAGTCCGATGTTCTGCGGCAAGCTGATTGAATACCGACTGTACCTTCTGCATTTTTAGCTGCTTGGAGAACTGGCGAAGCTGTCCTTCGTTATAGACCTGCCCCCATACGATGTAGAACTGTGAACCGCTGCTTCTGCGTTCGGGATTCACCTCGTCGCCCTGACGGGCAGCAGCCAAAGCTCCGCGCTTATGGAACAGCCCGTCCTTGATTTCTGCTTCAAGGGTGTAGTCAGGTCCGCCAACGCCAAGCATCTTTCCTGCAGGTGCGCCCTTGGAATCAGGGTCTCCGCCCTGAATCATGAAGTCCTTGATCACTCGATGGAACAGCGTTCCGTCATAATAGCCTTCCTTCACTAGTTTGAGGAAGTTGTCACGGTGAATGGGGGTCTCATCGTACAGACGCACAATGATGTCGCCCAACATGGTTTGTATTTTTACTTTCTGCATAAGCCTATATATTTTGTTGCAAAGTTAGTGAAAAATCCAAGGGTAAAGCCATGATACTTTACCGTTAGAATCACTTATCTGATGAAGTTCATAAACACATGCTTCTCGTCCCGCTCAGGAGCAGTATTGCCGCCTGCATGGATTTTACCCAGCAGCCAGGCCATGTTCGTGGCAAGCGTCCGCATGGTCTGCATACCTTCGGTGTCGTGTTTCACCTCGCCCTTTCCTGCACCGTAGGCAATGTTCCAGTATTGGGAGGTGACCACTGGCATGTTCATCATTTCGAACATCATGTTCATGGTCTGGAGTGTGGCCGTTGCGCCGCCGCGACGACAGACGGCTACAGCCGCAGCGGGCTTGTTCTGTACCAGGTGGCCTGCCGAGTAGAACAGCCGTTGCATCAGAGAGAGGATGCCGCCGTTGGGCTGGCCGTAATAGACTGGAGTGCCAACTATCAGTGCATCGCACTCTTTCATCTTCTCGGTGATGACAGCGCAAAGATCATCCCTGAACGCACAACCTGCTCCGTCATTCCGCTTACAGGCACCGCAGTTGACACACATACGGATGGGCTTGGTGCCTATCTGGACTATTTCCGTCAGCATCCCGTGCTTTTGCAACTGCTTCTCAATCTCCTGCAGACAGCAGAATGTGTTGCCGTCCCGCCTGGGGCTTCCGTTGACCAGCAACACCTTCGGTGTCCTACCGTCAGGCCGTGATGCTTCTTGAACCGGTTCTCCTTCTCCTTCCACCCGCCCTGCTGAATCAACCTTTGTCAGCATGGCCATTGCAGGGGTCGCCATCGCAGTAGTTGCTGCTGCCACCGCTGTCTTCTTGATAAAATCTCTTCTGTCCATGTTCTAATAATAAAAAGACTTAAATTTGTCAACAAAAATAACAAAAGTTGCCTAATTGAGTGTATATTTGTATCAATTATTAATATTGTTTATGAATATGATCCTGAATAGCGAAGATTGCCGCTAAGGATGGAGTCGTCAAAGGCATCATAATATGAACATCTAACCGAACCGGCAAACAGAATCATTATGAAAAGAGATAATATGACTAACGGGCAATTGAGAGAGAAACTGGCATTAGCCTTGGAGGCTATGAAAGCCAAGGCCATGGAGATGGGAATCGAAGGTGTAGCTGCTGCCTCGGTATTGAATAGCAGTAACACTGTAGACTGGATAGGAGAGATGAAAGTCGTAGGCAAGTATCTTGACCATGAAGGCGGCTTTAATCTTGTGGCCGTTGCCTGGTCAAAATGCGCCGAAGTTATGGCCACCCTGGCTGACAGCGGCAACCCAGACCATCAGGTAATGACCGGTGAGCTGAACTATACTGGCGGTGCTTACGACGAGCATGAGGGCATCAAAATGGCTTTTGCCTTCAGCGGTGCTACTTCTGAGGAAGACTACGTTGTGGCAAAGCACGGCATAGAGAAGCTGAAGAACTCTTTTTAAATCATGGAACCACAAAATGCCATCTATGATGCACGTCAGCTGGGCACGCCACGCATGCTGATTCTTGGCTTCCAACATCTGTTTGCCATGTTTGGAGCCACAGTTCTCGTGCCCCTGCTTACAGGTCTGGACGTATCTGTCACCCTGCTTTTCGCAGGAATCGGCACACTCCTGTTCCATTTCATCTCCAAATGGAACGTGCCGGCTTTCCTCGGCTCCTCTTTTGCTTTCCTCGGGGGCTACGCCTCTGTCAAGGAGATGGGTGTGTCGCAGGGACTCTCTGAGACGCTCGCCCTCGACTATGCCTGTCTGGGCGTGGCCTGTGCCGGACTCATCTATTTCGTCATGGCGGCATTGATCAGGTTGTTTGGTGTCCAGAAGATTCTGAAATTCTTCCCTCCCGTTGTCACCGGTCCCATCGTTATAGCCATCGGACTGGTGCTTTCCGGTTCTGCCATTACCAACTGTCAATCAAACTGGTTGCTGGCCATCATCTCCATCGTCACCATCATCGTCTCGTCGGTATGGGGTAGGGGAATCATCAGGATTATCCCCGTACTGCTGGGTGTCATGGCCTCTTATGCCATTGCAGCCTGCATGGGCATGGTCGATTTTTCGCCCCTCGGCGAAGCGGCATGGGTGGGTTTCCCCATCAGCAAGGACCGCACCATCCTGGCTGTGTTTGAGGACGGCAACACATCGCTGATGCTTTCCACTATCCTGGCCGTCATGCCCATTGCCCTTGCCACCATCATCGAGCATATCGGCGATATGTTTGCCATCAGTTCCACCGTTGGCAAGAACTTCCTGGCAGAGCCCGGTTTGCATCGCACGCTTACCGGTGACGGTATGGCCACAGCCATAGCCTCGCTCTTTGGCGCACCGGCTAATACCACCTATGGTGAGAATACAGGTGTGCTGAACCTGACCAAGGTGTTCGACCCGAAAGTCATCCGTATAGCAGCAGGTCTGGCCATCGTCTTGGCCTTCTGTCCTAAGTTTGCTTGCCTGATCCGACTGATGCCCGATGCCACTATTGGCGGCGTCAGTCTGATTCTCTATGGCATGATTTCAGCTGTGGGTGTGCATAACCTCGTAGAAGAGAAAGTCGACCTGAAGAACTCTCGCAATGTGTTTGTGGCGGCCCTCATCCTTGTGCTGGCCATCGGCGTGAAATATGGAGCCAACGACGACATCGCCATCGGTCCCATCCACCTTTCGGGCCTCGCCATCGCTGCCATCGTCGGCATTTTCATCAATGCCATCATGCCAAACAAAATAGATTCCTAAATAAAATACGAACAGGGCTTCCCTGTTCATACCCCCTGTGATCTCGGCTTTACAATATAAAATTAAGGAAGAGAGAGATGATGCCGGTATTGATCAAATCAGCGAACATAGCACCGATGATCGGAACGATGAGGAAAGGCTTGACTGTATAGTGATATTTATAACATACAGCACTCATGTTGGTCATGGCGTTGGGAGTTGCACCAAGGCCGAAGCCACATAATCCTGCACACAATACTGCAGCATCATAATTGCGACCAAGCAGAGGAAATGCTACTATGTATGAAAAAAGTGCCATCAGCAGTAGCTGTGACAGCAGGATGACAATCAGCGGAAAGGCCAGGCGCTGAAGTTCCCAAAGCCTGAGGGATATCATGGCCATTCCAAGGAACAGAGACAGACAGATGTTGCCAACGCTGATGATTCGCTCCATGTCAAGCAGCTTGTCGGCTTTCACCCGTTTTCCTTCTTCATCGTAACTGAATAATCCGATGGTGTTACGAACGATGGCTGCTAAGATTAAGGCTCCAAAATAGGTCGGAAACGTGATACCAGTCTTTGAGAACACCCAACTCAACAAAGTGCCGCCACCCATGACCAGAATGATGCAATAAGTTGCCTTGGCATACTGCTGAAACTCCTGCTCATTTGTGCTGATACGCATAGTGCGACCAGCTGGCGAAGCCTCGTCACTCTCGATACCAGCCATTGCAGGATCAACGTCTTCATCTTGCGACTGAATCTGTTCATGTGTAAGCTTTGTGCGAATAATACACTCTGCCAAGGGACCGCCCATCATAGAGCCTGCAATCAGGCCAAATGTGGCAGCTGCCATTCCTATTGTTCCAGCGCCATGCAGCCCCATTCCTTCAAGAAGGCCCGCAAATCCGGCCGACGTTCCATGACCGCCTGTCATCGCCATACTGCCCGAGGCCATACCAATCAACGGATCAATACCCATGAGCCGTGTTATCACCATAGGCACTAAGTTCTGCATAGCTATAACGATAACCAGCAGGCTAAGCATGACAACCAAGAGTCTGCCACCTTGCTTTAACACTTTAAGGTCACTTTGGAATCCAACGCTGGTAAAGAATGCCAGCATGAAAACATCCTTCAGCGTGCCATCGAAAGACACGCCGATATGGAACCAGCCATACAGTAGCAGCGTAACCAGCGAAAAGATGATACCTCCACTTACCGGCGACGGAACACAGAATTTCTGGAGGAAAGCAACCTTTCGTGTTAAAACCATACCGACAACGAGTGCCAAGGCGCCGATGCCGGCAGTTTGTATCATATCTAATTCAACACTTACCATGTTTTTCAGATTGTTATGTTCTGCAAAAATACAAAATTAATGTCATTAGTTGCGATAAAACTTTGAAAAAGTATTTTATTACTGGCGGAAGATGAATAAAATGGCTGCTGAAAGTGCCCTGTCAGTGCTTTTTTTGCACGATTCGTTCTTTTTCATGGAAAAAAGAGTTGGGTTTTAAGAAAAAGTCTTATCTTTGTAAGCGTTCATATGAAACTAACTTTATTATTATCAAGAAATGAATAACGTTCCACAAATGAAAATCGGAATCGTTGCGGTGAGCCGCGACTGTTTCCCCGAGTCCTTGGCTGTCAACAGGCGCAAGGCTCTCATCGCAAAGTATGTAAAAAAGTACGGCAATGCCGACATCTACGAGTGTCCCATCTGCATCGTGGAGAGCGAAATCCACATGCAACAGGCTCTGGAAGACATCAAGAAAGCCGGTTGCAACGCCCTCTGCGTGTACCTCGGAAACTTCGGCCCGGAAATCTCAGAGACCATGCTCGCCCACTATTTCGACGGACCTGCCATGTTCTGTGCTGCTGCCGAGGAGACCCAGGAAGACCTCATCGACGGTCGTGGCGATGCTTACTGCGGCATGCTGAACGCCAGCTACGCCCTGAAGCTCCGCAAGACGAAGGCTTACATTCCCGAGAATCCCGTCGGTGATGCCAGCGAGTGCGCCGACCTGATTCACGACTTCGTGCCTATCGCTCGTGCCATCGTCGGCCTGCGCAACCTGAAAATCATCTCTTTCGGACCGCGTCCTAACAACTTCCTCGCCTGCAATGCACCCATCCGCGCCCTCTACGACCTCGGTGTTGAGATTGAGGAGAACTCAGAGCTTGACCTGTTGGAGGCGTTCCAGAAGCATCAGGGCGACCCGCACATCGACGAGGTGGTGAAGGACATGGCTCAGGAACTGGGCCACGGCAACAAGATTCCACAGGTGCTTCCGAAGCTCGCACAGTATGAGCTGACGCTGCTCGACTGGATAGAGGCTCACAAAGGCAGCCGCCAGTTCGTGGCTATGGCCAACAAGTGCTGGCCCGCCTTCCAGACGCAGTTCGGTTTCGTGCCCTGCTATGTGAACAGCCGTCTTACCGGCCGCGGCATTCCCGTGTCGTGCGAGGTAGACATCTACGGAGCACTGTCGGAATTCATCGGCACCTGCATCACACAAGATGCCGTCACGCTGCTCGACATCAACAACTCTGTGCCAAAGGACATGTTCGAGGAGAGCATCAAGGGCAAGAAGTTCCTCTGCGACGAGTACACACCGAAGGATATCTTTATGGGCTTCCACTGTGGTAACACCGCTTCATCCAAGCTCTGCAACTGCAACATGTGCTTCCAGCGCATCATGGCTCGCGCTTTGCCTGTAGAGGTGACCAACGGAACGCTCGAAGGCGATCTGGCTCCTGGCAAGGCTACCATCTATCGTCTGCAGTCGACGGCCGACACACAGCTCCGTGCCTACATCGCACAGGGTGAGATCCTGCCTGTGGCTACACGCTCGTTCGGCAGCATCGGCATCTTCGGTATCAAGGACATGAACCGCTTCTACCGCCACGTCCTCATCGAGAAGAACTACCCGCACCATGCTGCCGTTATGTTCGACCATTGCGGCAAGTACTTGTGGGAGGTGTTCAAGTACCTCGGAGTGCCCGTTCAGGACATTGACTACAACAAGTGCCGCGGCAACTACTATCCTACGGAGAACCCCTTTGCAGAGTAATAACCGTAGCCTACTTTAAATAAAACAAGAGGGTGTTCGTCTTGAAGTGAACACCCTCTTTGTTATTCGTGGCCAAAACCAGCAGCCATCATTTTTTAGATATTACCAGATAAGCACGCGTTCCTCAGGTTTACGTTAATCTGTCACCACTTCATTGAAATGCTCCTTGCCCCAAGCTATGAGCGCAGTAAGCACAGGCATCAGCGACTTGCCTGTCTCTGTCAGGGAATATTCTACTCGGGGAGGAACCTCGGGATAGACCTTGCGATGAACGAGATGGCTCTGCTCCAGATTCTTCAGCGTCTGCGAGAGCATCTTCTGCGAGCAGTCCGTCATCAGCCGACGGATCTCGTTGAACCGTAAAACATCCGTCTCGCTGGTGTGAAGCATATAGAGCACCAGCATAGACCATTTGTCACCGAAACGACTTACCACTTGCCTGATTGGACAAGCCAAGTACTCAGCCTTAATATCTGCCATAATTCGTGATTTTTTCTGCAAGGACAGTGCAAGCCGAACGCAATCGAGCTTTCCCGGATTGCTGAGGTGCAGCCTGTTCTCGCCGTGTTTGCACGGCAAAAGTAACCAATAGTTACTGAATTACCAAATTACACTTGGTTAATCTAAGTTAACGTCACTTTCGCAGAAGTCCGATAACATCCCAATTCCTACTTTTTGGTAACTATGGCACCAAAAAGTGCCTTCTTGTGGGATTGGAAAACTTGCCATAACTTTGCAGTCGAAATCAAGTAAATAACATTTTAAACGAATAAGAACAATGAATGATTCGATTAAGAGAGAGCAGAATGGAGTTAACTCAAATTCTGCCGAGCGTGAGAATTATCGCTTGAAGAGCAAACAGATTGAGACAATTAAGAGTGGTAAGAACTACAGCGCAGTAAGCGTAGGTAAGATGAGTGAGATTATCGAGCACGAGCTTCCCATGGGGCCGAACGTAACCATTCAGGGTAAGGTGTTCGCAGGTCAGGCCGTAGGTGCTACGGGCAGCGAGTTTTCATTCCAGACGCTCGTTCCTGGTCAGGACAGCGGTTTCCTGCACACGCATAAGACTCATGAGGAGCTTTATTTCATCCTGAAGGGCGAAGGCCAGTATCAGGTGGACGGAGAGATCTTCCCCGTCAGCGAGGGAACCATCATCCGCGTGGCTCCCGATGGCAAGCGTGCGCTGAAGAACACGGGCAGCGAGAATCTGACCATGCTCTGCATCCAGTACAAGGCCAATGCCTTCACCGAGGCAGACAGTCCCATGACCGACGGTGTCATCCTGCAGGAAGAACTGAAATGGTAAGCCGTATGTTCGAACGAGCATTTCAGTTTCTGAAAGACCACAAAGAGATTGCCTTCGCCACCAGCGAGGGCAATCTGCCTAAGTTACGCATCTTCCAAATCATGAAGCAGGAAGGGCATGTGCTCTACTTTGCCACTTCTGCCCAAAAGGCTGTTTATCGGGAGTTACGCCAGAATCCCAATGTTGAGATACTGGCATATGCTGATAACATTTCCGTTCGCTGCTCAGGCATGGTAAACTTCAATGTCGAGGATGACGTAAAGCGATGGATATACGGCCACAACCCCGTGCTGTCTCGACTCTATACGAGTTATGACCAGCTGGAATACTTCTGCCTGCCCATAGCAGAGATGGACTATTACGATTTATCTCCAACTCCACCCGTATTCCAACATTTCGACCTTATTTCAGGAGATGTGGGCCAGGGATTTGTCGGTGAGAGATTTAAGGATATCTGATTTATTCCTTTATATTAAAGTTAACACCCAATGTTTAATCAAGTTTAAGAAATTGTCAGCAAAGTTTATCATGGTTTAAAATCAATGCCATCCTGTCTTCAAACGGGAGCCAATTTGTCAGTCGGCACATTTGTTGCACCGACATTCAGTGAGAGCCGGAGCTTAGGCGAAGGCAATCAAGCAACATACGTTCAACTTAAAATATAATTAGGAGGTATTGATTATGTTACCAGTAATGTTTAAAAACAGTTGGTTCCCAACAGTATTTGACGATTTCCTGAACACTGATTTCATGCCTCGCGCCAATACAACGGCACCCGCAGTCAATGTCAAGGAGGACGAGAAGGCCTACACCATGGAGCTTGCAGCCCCTGGCATCAAGAAGGAATATTGCAGGGTGTCCATCAATGACGAGGGCAACCTCACCATTGCCATCGAGAACAAGCAGGAACACAAGCATGAGGACAAGCATCACCACTATCTGCGCCGTGAGTTCAGCTACTCGAACTACGAGCAGAACTACACGTTGCCAGACGACGTTGAGAAAGACAAGATTTCGGCCAAGGTAGAGGACGGCATCCTGACGGTTGTCCTACCGAAGGTGGAAAAGGAGGAGAAGAAAGCGGCAAAGGCCATCGAGGTCTTGTAGACACATACTTGTAGGAACTATGAGGGAGCAACACCAATCAAGGTGCTGCTCCCTTTTGTTTGATATAGATTTGCTTTGATAATAAAACAGGAGAAAGGGACTTTTTGTGCAAGCGAGTGCAGAGCCAAGCTTGCTTGAGCTATGCCGAGTGCAGCCAAAAATCATGAATGTAGTTCGTAATTATTGTGCAAGCGAGTGCAGAGCCAAACTTGTTTGAGCTATGCCGAGTGCAGCCAAAAATCATGAATGTAGTTCGTAATTTTTGCGCTTGCTATATTATAAAAGGTTCCCGCGTATTTTGATACGGGAGACTTCCCCTTTAAATGTGAGCAGAGAATGTGGTTCCCCGTTCACTCGTCCAAGGACTCCTCAAAATCTTTAATAAAGAAGCCCCTCCCTTTTGCGGGAGAAGCTTCTCTTTCATTTGGGCTAGAGACAGCTGACAACGCCGAGGGAGGTGAGCAGGGCCGTTGTCATCCCTCTTTTTTCTTTATATATCCACGTGTTACTTTATTGATGGCTATCTCGGTCAGGTAGCCCTGTTTTACTAAATCGGCAAGGTCTTTTCTTGCTGTCATGGATGAAACAGAGAAAAGTTCTTGCACATCTTTTACCGTGAAGATGGTATCCGGCTCATCCTTCAGCCGTTGCAGAACGATAGCCTGCCTGTAATTGATATTACCTGCCATCATGAATGTGCTTGCCGCTTTTTTCTCCTGTTGCTTCCGTTGTATGTAGTCGCGAAGTTGCTGGAAAGAGGTTTCCAGTGCTTTCAGATTATAGGCTACGAAATAGCTCATATCGTTTCCGTCGTTCTCTGTATATTGGAATGCTTTTTCATAACTGCTTTTTGATTTTGCAATAACCCTCGATATAGACATGTATTCAGTCAACTTGTAGTTCTCCTTCAGCATATACCAATAGAACAAGGCACGTGCCGTACGCCCGTTACCATCGACAAAGGGATGCATATAAGCCAACATAAAGTGGACAATGATGCCTTTGATGATAGGATGGATAAAGGTGCTCGAATTGTCGTTGTTAAAGAAGTCGCACAGGGTTTCTATAAACTCAGGAATGTCCTCGAATGTAGGCGGTGTATAGATGATATCGCCCTCTACCATATCAGCCACGACAACTTTATCGTTTATTCTAAAACGTCCTGCATCATCAGGATTATCCAAAGTTTTTTCTGTCATCAGCCGATGAATATACAGCAGCCCTTCTTCTGTCAAAGGATCATCCTTATGATCTACTATATACTGGATGGTATTGTAGTTGTTGACTATCATCTGCTGAGCCTTGTTTTGAGGTGACTTTTTCTTCCTCAACATTTCCTTGGCAACAACTCGAGTAGTGGAAGCGCCTTCCATCTTACTTGAATAGATGGCTTCCTCCATCAGCGAACTTGACAGATAGTATTTCTTTTCTGGGCTTTTAGCATCATTATCACCTTCCCAGAAACTACCAAACTTCATATCAAAGTCATGACATATCCGCTGCATCTGACTAGTAATACAGAGACTGATACCATATTTATCCCATACGGTCATCATTCCCCTCAGCCGTGAGGTTTTGACATGAGTCCAAAGCATTTGAGGGGTATATCCCTTAGGTAAAGGCTTGTACTTCACCTTATCCCAATACTCATAGTCGGCATTGACTTTGTTTACGATTGGGGTTATCTCCGCATCGCTTCCTTTCAGCAAGGCATTGACAAGCGTCTTTTTATCAATCTTTGGTGGCAATTCAATCATAAAACCTTTGTCTTTATTTCTTGCTGCAAAGATACAAATAATAGCTTTAATTCTTGCAAATTCTTGATAGTTTTTGCAAAATTAGCAAGATTTTGTTAGTTTTAAAGGCTATAGACTAACTTCTCAAAGGGGGCTTTAGATTCTATTTTCCACATCTTTTAATAGAGAAACCCCTCCCTTTTGCGGGAGAGGCTTCTCTTTCATTTGGGCTAGAGGCAGCTGACAACACCGAGGGAGGTGAGCAGGGCCGTGAGAGCGGCAATAACCATCTGGATGATTGCCTTGATAATGTCCTTCTTCATAACCTTAACCTTAACATGAAAAAAGCACGTTGTCCGTGAGGATAGCGCGCTTTTCCTTTATAATATAGCACGCGCAAAATTTACGAACTACATTCATGATTTTTGGCTGCACTCGGCATAGCTCAAGCAAGCTTGGCTCTGCGCTCGCTTGCGCAAAAATTCCCTTTCTCCCTTTCTCCCGTTTAGTAGTTTACCTCTCATACTGCAAAAAGAGCAACCCTTACGGATTGCTCTTTCGCGGAGAGAGAGGCTGGTTGGGCTTTTTTTTGCGTAGAAAACAGGACTTTTAGCCTCTTATGCGATAAATAAGCATTAAAAATAGTAACTTTTTGGTGCAAAAGCATTGTTTTGTCCCAAATTTATTATAATTTTGTGTCAAAATACAAATTGGTATGGTTGATAGTACGGCAAAAAGAATTGAGACAGCCATCGGTTCGGAACCGGAAGGGAAAATAGTCTTTTCCACAGACTATGCCGAGCTTGGTACGCCAGAGGCCATCAAGAAGTCATTAATCAGACTATGTGAACGTAATGTTATCGTAAGACTGGCCCACGGGATATATTATAAGCCTAGGTTCGACAAAGTACTTGGCCTTGGTATGCTGTTGCCAAGCTTGGACGATATTGCCCAGGCTATAGCAAAGCGTGATCATTCACGTATTGTTCCAACAGGAGACTACGCTCTCAATAGTCTTGGACTGAGTACACAAGTTCCAGCAAACGCCGTTTATCTTACTGATGGCTCGCCTCGAAGAATAAGTGTCGGCAAAGGACATGGCATCATGTTCAAGCATACCTCGGAGTTGAAAGCCCTCAGTTTCCGCTCTGACTTAATGATGCGTATTGTAGCAGCAATGAGAGCGATTGGAGAAGGTAAGATAACCGATGAGCAGAAACGGATTCTGAAAGAGCATATTAAAAATGTGGAAGAAGGAGATTATAATGAAGATATTAGACTTGCACCAGCATGGGTGAGAAAGGAGCTAATGGCACTGTGAAATTTTCAGAATTATCGCAGGAGCAGCTTGCGTCACGGATCGGCACGAAGAAGGCTTATATCTCCCGTGTGGAGAACGGCCATACCGACGTACAGGTTTCCACGCTCTTCAAAATCTTCGAGGGGCTTGGCCGCCGAATCAGCATCAACATATTGTAACCCATTTAAATCAACTGACAAGACATGAAACAGGAATATGCCCGGGCATACGCAGCTATGCCCGAAAGCAAAGACGTGAAGAAAAAGCCAGTCGCCGAAGTCTCAAACGAGATAGACAATGGCGATATCAAAGAACTATACAACATTCAACTCTGAAAAAGATATGAATACCATCGATTGCATCAAGACACGTCGCAGCGTGCGCAAGTTCAAGGACGAGCAGATCAAGGATGACGAACTCATCCAGGTTCTGGAAGCCGGAACATGGTCGCCCACCAGCATGGGTGCCCAGCATCCCCATATCATTGCAGTGCAAAACCCGGCATTCATCGAACGGCTGAGGAAGATGAACGCCGAGGTGATGGGCACCACGGGCGATCCCTATTACGGTGCGCCCACCATCATCCTCGTCCTCACCGACAGGGGCTATGGCAATGAAGTTTATGACGGCAGCATTGTCCTACAGACCATGATGCTGGCAGCCCATGAGATCGGACTCGGCACCTGCTGGATTCACAGGGAGCGTGAGATGTTCGACTCTAAGGAGGGAAGGCAGCTGCTCCGTGACATGGGAATCCAAGAAGACCTGATGGGCATTGGTGCCCTGAGCATCGGCTATGAGGCAGAAGGAGGCAGCCATGCCCCGAAGCCCCGCAAACCGGATTATTACAAGATTGTCAAGTAACAGAAGATGAATATCGACAGGGAACTCTTCGACGAGGAAAACTCCTACATGCAGAATCAGGACAAGTGGGAGAACTTCGGAACGCAGAACGGCATCGAGGATGACGGCTATGACCATCATTCCCTCCACGGTGCGCCCCGCTTTGAAGTCACCGAGAAGATCAATGCCGAATTCAAGAGAAACCGTTCCCGTCGGGTTGATGGGGTGTTGGGCACAGACTTCCTGGAAAGGCATCATGCCATCATCGACTATTCTCGTCTCACTCTCTATTTAAAAACCGATTAGCAGTTACTGTCATGTGTACTGCTAAGGTAGGAATTTGTTATAGAGTTACTTGTCTTCCTTTATTCTGACGATGTTCAGCGAGTAAGGGGGAACGTCAAGGAGTACACTGCCATTCTTTGGCGAGAGCAGCTGCTCTACAGGATGAATAGTGGTGGGCGCTTGGAGCGTGTTCTCTTCCATGCCGTCGTTCGCAGCCAGACGTACCACACGGGCACAGTTGGGTGTGAAATGCTTTAGGTTCAGACGGGCAGTAGTGGCTGCATCGCTGGTGTTGGCTACCTTCACGATGAGTTCATCGGTGGTGTCGTCGATGGTGGCCGATGAGAAGATTCCCTTGGTGACATCATGCTTCAGCACGGTATTGAATACCAGTTCGTTGTCGAGCCACGCCTTCACGCTGTCGCCGGCCACCTGCAGGGTGACATCATACCAGCGCCCAGGCTCCACACGTCCCCGTTTGCTGTCGGCAAGCAACTTCCCACCATTGCTGATCTGCTCAATGGCATGCTGCGTATTCGTCCATCCACCAAAATTCACCCAGCAGTAGTTCTTTTCATCCACATAGTTGAAGACGATGATGAAACCCTCGGCACCCTCGTCCTTGCGGGCGCGGAACTTACAGGTGTAGTGGTCGCTGTCGATGACGTTCTTCTCGATGCAGAGCGTGGCTTCCTGACGGCCTGTTTGCCGTACGTTGTTGTCTTCTTTCTGCCAGTCGCCATGCACGAAATCCACCTCCTTATCAGTCTCAAACGTGGCGAGTGTGTTCCATGTTCCGAATCCCACACGGTTCTGCTTCGGCGTCAGCGGCTTGCGAACCTTGTCCTTATAGGGGTCGTCCTGCACCACTTTCACCACCTGCGTGCCCAGATGCTGCGGCATGAGCTGTTGCACGTAGTAGCTGGGGGTGCCCATCAAGCGACTGCTGCTGAAACGTATCATGTCAGGACGCCAGCGGGCATCATTCTCATTGACGAAGATGGGGGCATAGGAGGCCAGTTCCACCACATCGGCGTTGTTCTCCATGCCCATCATATAGACGGCCTCACCCAGTGCGGCGTTCATGTTGCCCAGGTTGCCGTATCCATTGGTCACGGCATATTCACCCACATAGACCTTCGGACCTTGGCGGTCGTAGTTATCATACTTGTGGAAGGCGGCGGCAAACCAATCAGGCGAGCGGTAGTAGTGCTCGTCAAGCAGGTCAACGGGCAGCTGACTGTTCCACTTGGGGTTGTCGTCGCCCCACGCCACCACGTTACCGATAATCTTCATTTCAGGATACTTGGCGCGGATAGCCTTGTAGAACTGATCGTAGCGCTCGTAGTAGTGGTCGCTCTGCTGACGAGGATCTGGCTGGTTGTTTTCGTTTCCCACTTCCAGGTATTCTATTCCGAAAGGTTCAGGGTGTCCGTTACTGGCTCGCATGGCACCATACTTCGATGTGACAGGGCCGTTGGCATATTCCAGGGCATTCAAGCACTCGTCAATCCACGGCTGGATGCTGTCGTAGGGCGTCATGCCACCGTGCCATATGCCCACATTCACCACGTAGAGTGGCTTGGCTCCCAGGTCCTCTGCCAGCTGCAGGTATTCATGATAGCCCAGTCCGTCGGTGGTGCGATAGCCCCAGTTCACGTTCCAGTGGCCCTCGCGCTCCTCAATCGGGCCGGTGGTACGCTCCCAGCGGAAGGCGTTGTCAGGACTCTCCTGACCCTCTACAAAGCAGCCGCCAGGGAAGCGCATGAACTTCGGATGCAGTTGCCACAGCATATTGGCGAGGTCTGGACGCATACCGTTCTCTCGATTCTTGAAGGTGGGTGGGAAGAGGCTCACCATGTCGAGTTGCACCTGTCCTACACCATCGAACACCAAGGCGAACTGTGCCTGCGGATCGTTGTCGTTGGCAGTGAGCGTTGCCTCGTATTTCTTCCAACCCTTCGTCTTCCCTGTGCCGAAACCGTTGATAACAGCCTCTGCGTAGATTTGTGAGCCATCTTTCGAGCACAGCGTGGCCTTCACGCTGCCCTGGTATTTGGGGGGCTTTGCCCAGAATGTCAGACGGTATTTGCGCCCTTGCACGGCGTTGATGCCCCAGTAGCCCTCGTTCACCAGACAAACGGGTACTGATGGCGAGGCCTTGATGTCGAGTTCCAGGGCGTTGTGCTGCACAGCGTTCAGCAGCGGTGTCTTCTTCGAAGGTTGTATCAGCTTTGCTGTGAGTTGCGAGGGAACTGCTGCATAGGTTGACCACCCCTGCATATCGGCAGGTGCGCCATAACGAGGACCGTCCTCAAATGAGCGGTTGCGTATCAGTTCGGCATAGATACCGCCGTCGGCAGCGTGGTTGATGTCTTCATAGAAGATGCCATAGAGCATGGGACTCACCTTGGGTCCGCGTTGCTGTGCATCAATATCAATCGTCACTTGTGCCTGGACTGCTGCTGCAATAACAGCACAGCCGGTCATGAGAAGCATTTTCCTGTAGTTCATAATCTATTTGTGAATGATGGAATGATTTCTTACTTATTTTACCACTTGTTTTATAATGATTCTGCGATAGGCAGGCAAGGCGTACTGGCTGTCGTCGTGTACTTCGCAAATGATGTGAATCTCGTCGTTGACAATGACTGCAGGTAATTGTACTATGACAGTAGAGGAGGTAGCATCGCTGATTTCCACCTTACTCTGTCCGATGCCATTCTGCTGCCACCATTTGAAAGTGAGTGCATCGCCATCAGGGTCGAATGATGCAGAGGCATTGAGGGTGATGGCCTGACCGGCTTTTGCCTTGATGATAATAGCGTCAGTACCTTTCCGACCGTTAACAATGGCTACAGGATTATGATTGCCTCTTCCCGTCTCAGCCCATTCGATGCGGGCGATGAAGTCGTTAAGTTGGGTGGGGTAGAACTGACGGTAGTATGTTTCAGAGATACTCTTCACAGGCTCCTGCCAACTGGTCCATGCATACGTCGTTGAGTCTTTCGTGAGTTCCCATGTGTGATAACCACCCCAACCAACTTGCATCGGCTCTTCTGGGCTGTGAAGACCATTAGGAATCACGTTGAGGAACGAAGGGGTATCACCCTCTACACCATATTTGTAATCAGGATACTGCTTGCCCATGGCAGCATGTCCTTGAATATGTTTCTTGATTTGCTGCCAGTGTTCCTGTCCAAGACTGCATTGCAACTGCCAAGTGCCTTCGTCCCACACAAACAGAAGGTCGTCGGTAAATTCACGACGCATCCATTGATGAGAGCTGTAGGCAAGGTTCATCCGCATAGCATACACCATGTCCTGGTCTGTAATGGTGTAAAGACGGAGCTTGTGCAGGAAAGCCTTCAGCTGTTCAGACGTACGTGTCTGTTTAACTTTCCAAATGGCTTGCGCCAATGTGTTGGCACCGCCCCAGGCACACACCCAGATGGGACGTTCATCTTTTTCGTCTGCCAGACGGATAATCAGTTCGCTTCCCTCGCTGTCATTGTCATTGCCAATCACATTGATACCTGCCCGCTGACTACCCATCACGCAACGACTACGAATGTATTCCGCACTGGGCCAATAGCCGATCTTCTGTTTGCCATTTTCTTTGTCTTTGCTGACAAATGCCTTTTGGTCAGATCGCCTCATGAGGTTATATACATCCGTGGCGTATGCCTCCACCACCGAATCGCGGTAGGCGGCACTCTGCGTAGGATATGGGTCACAGTTCCACCCCGTTGAAGTGATGATACCCTCAATCTCCAGCTGGTCGGCATAGCATAGAAGATGAACCAGCGATTCGGTATCGTCTGGCTCGAGGTCTGGTCGCCCGATATCTGTAAGGATGACCACACGGGGCTTCAGTTGTGCTTGCGCTCCTGTTGTCAGGAAACAGAGCAGGAGAAAAGTAAGAATGTTCCTCATTCCTTCATGAGTTTCTCCAACTCCGAATCAGGCTTTTCGATTAGCTCGTTGGGTTTGTAGAATTTTGTCAGCATGGTGGCAAAGACCTTGTTGTTGTAGAGGAAAACAAAGTCGTAGAAACCTGGCTCAACCTCATCGGGATGAAGGTAGAAGGAGCCCCATTGATCGTTTTCTTCTGCCTCGGGATCTTTCTTCAGTTCGCATTCTTGAACAAAACCAGTGGTTTCGCTGTTCAAGGCGTTTTTCTGGTAAACACCTTGGTCGGCATTGTGCTTGAAAACCATCACTTTGATGCCTGTCTTTGCGCTTGTTTCTGGAAGAAACTCTACCCATTCGTTCAATTCAAAGACAGAACGGATACCTTCGGCGGCGCAGGGCTTGTGGTTGAAATCTTCGCTACCGCAACGGTTGCCGAACAGGCTCAGGCCAGTCATGACGGGCTGCTCTCCCTCTTTGAGGTTGACATAATAGAGTTTGCCAAGTACCATTGAGTCTTGAACTTGCTCAGCGGTGGTATTTGCGACATTTGCAACATTTACTGCATTTTCACTTTTTGTACCCTTTGCACCATCCTTGCAGTTTACTGTGGAAAACAGGACGAGTACTGCGATCATTGATAAAGCAATTCTTTTCATACACCTTTATTCCGCAACACTATTGTTATTTGTGGTTTAATTCCCCTGAGCAACAAGGGTTGTCATGGATCTTGCCATGTCAGATTTCATACTTGTCTTAGTGCTGCGATTAGAAAACAAGCATAACTCTGGTATAGCACGGCAAAGATACAAATAAAATCAGAGAAATCCATACTATAATAGATGTTTTTTAACTTCAGGTTCTAGATAACACAGGGACCAAAAGAACCGTCCCTCTGTTATAAACGCATGACGAAACGGGAAAACGGCAGGGCAGGGGAGGGGATGCCTCCCCTGAACCCTTGCTGTTAAAGCATCACCGTTCCAGTCTTGCGATACAAGGTTTTCACCTTGCCATTTTCCTTGAATTCTCCAGTTTCTTGATTTCCTTCTTTGTTAGGAAAATGACTTTTTTCTGTGTCTTCTTGAACTTGGGGCGGAAAGCCTCAAACTGGGCATTCTTGTGAAAACCTTTCTGAAGGCTCCAGCGGAGAAACCACCTAAGAAACTCCATGTTCTTCTCAATAGTGGTATTCTTCATGTTCTTCACATCACGCAGGTGTTCCAGATAACTGGAAAGAACTGTATTTCTATCTGAAGGATAATGATTTAGGAATCATAGGAGGGAAGAAGAATGTTCCTCGTACATACGAAGTGCTTTGTAGTCTCGGTAAAAAGTTCATCCCGATTGTCAAGACCACGTCTGACGGAAGGATTATGGAGGGTAAAGCCCATTGGGTGGATGCGTTTTTCTACAATCAGGATGAAGACCATTACGTTGTCAGAATCTCACCTGAAATAATGCCTTATCTCATTAACCTTACACAGGATTTTACTTCATTTGACATAGGGACAGCCATGAAACTGAGGTCCAAATACTCTCAGAAAATGTATGAGCTTTGCTGTAAATATGGAGGAGACTTCAGGTATTCGACACCGATAACCAAGACACAGGGGATGGTATTCAAGAAAAGGGTGATACCAATTACACTTAACGACTTTAGGAAAATCTTCAATCTTGAAGAAATAAAAGATACCAGGACAGGTAAAGTGAAGAAAGCCAGTTCCTTCCGGAATTTCAATTCCATAAGGTGCAATATACTTGAACTTGCCCAGAATGAGCTGTTTTGGATGTATCAGAACTAGGCTTCAGACTATTGGTTTGACTTTCAAGCAGGACCTAAAGCCGGCAGGGGAGGGAAAGTACAATCCGTCTTCATCTATATATATTCGAGAACTCATCCCAAGGAGGGTAGCCTGCAGCCATGGCAAGAAGGTGATTTGCCACTTGATCCATATGAGACTGAAAAGCAGGAGCACAGGGAAAAGAGGACTCCAGCCCAGAAACTGCATTCGAATGTCTGGTATGGTCTCGAACATCAGGAGGAAGTGGTTTACAGGCTATTGTCGCGCTATCTGACAAAGAAGGAAGTTGCCTATTACATGATGAAGATTTGTGAGCAGGCAAGAAGATTCAAAGACAGTTATACTCAGGTGATTCAAGTCATTCAGGAGAAAGAAAGCCAGAAGAAATTCATGAATGGCACAAAACAATACAAAAGGAATAACATTATGGATTATGTCTTACGGAAGAATCTTCAGGACTACGGTTGGTCGATTGAGCCGCCAACAAGCAGAAGGGAAAGAAAGAATGAACTTTTCCTTTTTAATTCGGAATGAGCAGCTGTTCGATGTCAAAAACCTTCTCAAAACCCCTTTAGACACTGGGTTTTAACATTATTGTTAAAATTCTATAATCATCATTTTGGGTTGCTTGTTGAATAGCAAAAACACCTCAAATTGCAAGTGATTGCAAATAGTAGAAACTATATGAAAGGCAGTTTTGGGAATAGTACCCATATCGGTAAGAGCATGTAAATAGTAGAAATACCTGAAAAAGAGGTAATAAATGGTGGAAATGGGCTAAAACATGCAGAATCAGTCACTTTTATAGATTTTTAATTGTGGTTAAAAGAGAAGGCGTTTTAACAGTTACAAAATAGGGTTTGAATACACCTTAAAATGTTCCCAAGATGCTCCCCAAATGTTCCCACAAAAAATTGAATAGTTTGGGAACATAAGGCATGAAAAAACGCTAACCCGTTGAGGATTAGCGTTTTAGATGTTCCAAATTTTGGAAATCCGCGGAGAGAGAGGCTATTTGGGATATTTTTTGAGGAGAGTCGATATTTTTTTCATTTTGGTTCCAGAGAGGTAAAAAAATAGATCTCCAGCATTATTGAACAAAATGCCAAAAATATGACATTATTTACTTTTTTGCTTACAAATATACCACAAAACCATTATTTTACTTTCATTTGTTCAATAATTTAATACACCTTTACAATAATTCAGGGTTTTTAAGTATTTGTGTCAAATTTGTTGAAAATGCCCAATTTTACTCATAAAAGCGCAAATATTTTTACTTTTGCTGCAAATATGCATTTTGCTGTTTAAAAATAAGGAGTTATTTTTGCAAACGCAATGGGTTTGGCGTGCAGTTATATGATGACCATCATGTGGAAGCAAAATTAGTGGGGTTCCACATCATCATAAACCTGTATTGCTGACACAAAGACACTTCATCAAACCTTAGGTGTAAGGCCTCCATTGAAGTTGTTAACATTTGCAAACAACCTAATCAGAACTGGATATCGAAGGTTCAAAATCCCTGCTATTTCATCTGCATTTTGTATTTTTTGCAGCCTACGCTGAATTATCAAAAGTGCATTCGCTATTTTTGCAGTTAACTGCATAAATCAGCACTTTTCTCAGCATTGTGTGCGCAAACACAATCGATTTCGTAAAGAAAATCGAAAAATATGCAGAAATGATGGAATTTTGGCCTATTTTTGAAAAATGGAGTATGGCAGACTACAAAAATGCAGTCGCAATGTGCACAGGTTTAAGAAGATCAGTCCATCATTTTATGCGTATACATACGTGCAAAAGTACGCAATTATGTCAGATGAAACTTGCGATAGTACATTTGTTTAACAATTTTAAAAAAAAGAAAATGATTCAGATTAAGAAATCAGTCAGATTCCGTTTGCAATCTCGCAAGACAACTGACCCTGTAACAGGGAAAATCGTTCCCAAGAAAAAGAACTTACTAATAGTGATGGTTGTTTGCTATTGCGGCAAACGTACCGCGTTATCAACAAACTTACACATAGATCGGGATCTATGGGATGCAAATACTCAGAGGGCCAAAGGTAATAACCTGAAGATGAAAATGTCGGAAGCCCAAATCAATTATACTTTGGAACTGTTGATAAACGCTGTTGATATTGTCATGCGAAAGTTTGAGAGCTTGAATATCATTCCTACAATTGAACAGTTCAAGAGGTCTTATGATGGATTGAGGTTTGATGTCAGCCTTTTCAGTCTGGGAATGCCAAACCTTGCGACATCCCCTGTAAATCCTATGCCGACAACTGTACCGCCCTATTATCAGTCTATGCCTTATATGCCACAGCTGATGCAGATGCAAGGCAGTTTCCAGCCAAATATGTATCCACAGCAGCCTTTTTATCCATCCAACGGTTATCCCTTTCAGCAGCAGCCGGAAAGGGTGATACGCGAGAACATGGAATATTCGAATCCGAAATGGAATCGAAGTACCCCTACACCCAATTTTAACAAAGATTCAGAATTGGTGTCGGATGAAGCTGGTTTTTCATTAAAAGAAGAAAAAACTGACATAGAGGATGTTTCAGCGCACCAAAAGAAGCCTAGAAGGTCAATCAAAAGGTCTAACAAAAAGGAACCGGTCGACGATGGAAAGGAAAAAGACATCTTTTGGGCACTTGACCAGTTTGTAACTGTCATGGGAAAGCAGAATGAGTGGACACATGCTACCTATCAAAAATTCGATGCCCTTGAAAACCACCTGAAGCAGTTTCGTCAAGACCAGAGGGAAAAGCTGAAGAACAAGAAGTTTGAATTATCATTTTCCTATTTTAATGAAGAAGGCCTTCTGAATTATGTGGATTTCCTGAGTAAAGTAAAGAAAATGAAGAACACTTCGGTTGACAAACAGCTGGACTTTCTCAGATGGTTCTTTCGCTGGACGCTTGCCAAGCGTTTCCATGACGTGAACGACTTCGAGACATTCCGTCCGAAGTTGAAGAAGACACGAAACAGGGTCGTTTTCCTCACCAAGGACGAGCTCGAGAAACTGAAGAATTATGTGGCACCTGAAGACAGGAAGAACTTGGAGAGAGTCAGGGATGTCTTCCTTTTCCAGTGCTGCACGGGACTCAGATATTCCGATGTATACAATCTTCGTCGCTGTGATGTCCATGAGGACTATATTGATGTCACGACCATCAAGACCAATGACACCTTGCGCATTGAGCTGAATGAGGAGAGTAAGAGCATTCTGGACAGATACAAAAATATAGCCTTCGAAAAGGACAAGGCATTGCCCGTCATTTCTAATCCGAAGATGAATGACAGCCTGCATGACCTCTGTAGGCTTGCCGGTATCAATGAGATGGTTCGCAAGACCTACTTTAGGGGAAAGGAGCGTATTGATGAAGTCAAGCCCAAGTGGGAATTTGTAGGCTCCCATACCGGGCGAAGGACATTCATCTGCCATGCCCTGTCAATGGGCATACCACCTGAGATCGTCATGAAATGGACTGGCCACAGCGACTACAAGGCCATGAAACCATACATCGACGTGGTTGACGAAATCAAGGCTGAGTCAATGAAGAAATTTGATGGCTTGTTTGGTAAGTCCAAGAACTAGGATTATAAGGAACAAAAAGAGATTACAAAAAAGCTGAGACAATATGACACATTATGAGAAGTGCCACATTGATGGCGATACAACTATTCACGATGAATTGGTGTACATCGGTCAGACTACTTGTGGAAGGATAGAAATTCATCTAAAGTGCCAAAATATATTAAACATTGATAATCAATTTCTTACATTACAAATGATGGATCCTTGACCACTTTTGTCGGTTTATGCTCTTGGTGTATGCAATTTAGGATAACTTCTCAGCAGATTTCTTGGACACATCCCGCTTAATAATAGAAGATCTTCTGACAGAGGGTTGTTTTTTACTGAACAAAATAACCGTTTCGCAGAATAATTTTGGCAAATGCGAGCTTTGTTACGACCTTTGCAAACAAGTTTGAGAGGACAGGCTTCACTCGGCATAGAGCGAGCAAGCTCGCTGAGACCTCAATTATTTGGGGCACTCAGTTTGCACTGTCCTTCGCAGCATAATTTTGAATAGTAAGATGAGAAAATTAAAGTTTTTGATGCTGGGTTTGATGATGCTATCTTGCTCGGCAATGGCGCAGGAGAAGCAGCCTGACGGACAGGACTCGAGAGCATTGAGACCCAGGAGGGTCATGATGACACAGGAGCAGATGACCGAGAAGATGGTCAGTGAACTGAAGTTGAATGAGAAGCAGGCTAAGAAGGTGACGAAGTTGAATAAAAAGTTCAAGACGCTTATCGAAGGAGAACAACAGGATAACATGAAAGGCCAGCGTCCTCCTATGGGACAAGGCAGACCTGTCGGTAATCGTGGAGGTGGCAGACCTGGCAGCGGCTTCGGTGGTGGTATGCCCAGTGGTGGCATGGGAGGCCCCGGAGGCGCTGCTGGTTTTGGCGGTGGTATGCCTAGCGGAGGTATGGGTGGCCGCGGTGGCGGCATGCATGGTGGCCCTCGTGGCGGCATGCCTTCAGGTGCGCAGCAGTCATCATACGACTATGACAAGGAACAGCAGAAATACGATAAGCAGATGCGGAAGTTGCTCTCTGACGAACAATACGAGGGCTATCTGAAACTGAAGCCTCAGTTCTACTCCCAACGCAGTGTACGGGAATTCCTGATGGTTGGTAACGGCGAGATGGGTATGTCTCCCCGCGGCTTTGGTGGCACGGGTGGTCCCGGCTCCCAGCAAAAGAATTTAAAATATGTAGGTGTAACGACCTTGACAGCTGCTACGACTGAGACAGGCAAAACCTACGAAAGCAATAAGGCTGACGAGAGTGCGCTGCTGATTTCCACCAAGGAGGCAGTTTCCATTGCCCAGCCCACCATCAGCAAGACAGGTAATTCTGACGGTGGCGACAACTGCAGTTTCTACGGTGTGAACGCGGCACTGCTTGTAAAGGACGGTAGCACCACGACCATCAAGGGCGGCACAATCGTTACTGGCGGCACGGGAGCCAACGGCGTATTCTCCTACGGCGGTAACGGTGGCAGAAATGGTGCCGAGGGCGACGGTACCACTGTCATTATTGAGGACACGGAAATCACCACGACTGGCGACGGTTCTGGCGGTATCATGACCACAGGTGGCGGTGTGACGAAGGCCAAGAACCTGACCGTGAACACCAGTGGACGCTCGTCGGCTCCAATACGCACCGACCGAGGTGGCGGTATAGTGATCGTTGAAGGTGGCAGTTACACCAGCAACGGCCAGGGCTCGCCCGTCATCTACTCTACGGCCGATGTCACCGTGAGTAATGCTGTGCTCACGTCGAACATGTCGGAGGGTGCCGTCATCGAAGGTAAGAACAGCATTACGCTGAACAACTGCCAGTTGACCGTCAGTAACACACAGCGCAACGGGCACGCTCAGTTCCAGGATGCCATTATGATTTACCAGTCATTCTCGGGTGATGCCGACAGCGGCAACTCGCATTTCACCATGAACGGCGGTTCGCTGAAGAGCCGTCTGGGCCATCTCTTCCACGTCACCAACACAAACGCCATCATCACTCTCAGCGGCGTTAAGTTGGTGAACGATGACCCAGCCAACGTGCTTCTTTCTGTATGCGCCGACGGGTGGCAAGGAGCAGCCAACAAGGCCACGTTCAATGCCGCTGGCCAGCAATTAGAAGGTACCATCCTTGTGGGCAGCGACTCTGAACTGACGCTGACGCTCACTGACGGTTCCACTTTCGTCGGCTGCATCAACGGCAACATCACCAATGCCACTGGCAACACGGTATCGACTGAGACGGGCAAGGTGGATGTTACGCTGGGCGACGGCTGTACCTGGACACTCACCGCCGACACTCATATCACGTCTCTGAAAGGCGATGCCTCGCGCGTCAAGACCAACGGTCACCGACTATATGTGAATGGTAAGGAGATTTAACAGCCCGATTTATATAACGAATAATAATATAAACACAAATGACAGTCTCCGAATTGCCAATACCCATCTACAGATCATCTGACTACTTACCCAGAATCTCTTTTGCCAAACGTGTAAGCTCGTCAGTATCTATTTGCTCCAAGATCACGACTTCTGGCTCAAGGTCGAGCAGAAACTGCATATAGGTGGGGAGGGTCAGGAGGTCGTCGTCGCGGCCTATGTTGTAGTCGCCAAACTTGATGAAATGCCTAACCCCATATTTCTCAGGATGTTTTCTGACCGTGGAGATGCTCTTGGCCTGTGCACTTTTGGCTTTCACCTCTACAGGAACGCATTCGCCTTTGTAGCGTATCAGGAAATCCAGCTCCATGCCGGAGTCTTTCTGAAGGTAGTAAAGGCTCTGCCCTTTCTTGATGAGCGTATCGGCCATCAGATTCTCATAGATGGCTCCTTTGAAACCACCCAGATTACCTTGCAGGATGTCGGCTCTTGTAGCACTTCCCAACATCGCAACGAGCATACCAATGTCAGCAGTATACACCTTGAAAATATTATCAATAGCATTGCCTTCCAACGGCAGGCCTGTAATGTTGGAGTTGTAGCAGCGGCGGATGATGTCGGCATCTTCCAGCCATTGTAGCGAGTCTTTGTAGAACACGCCACGACCGCCACTCTCCACCTTGGAGTACTGGTATTTCTTGTTCTCCTTGGCCAGTTGCTTGGGGATGGCATTAAAGCAGGCACGGATGTGGGGTTTATCCTTATCCTCGGCATACTTCACCATATCTGAACGATACTCTTTGAGGATGGATTTCCAAACTTCATTCACCTCGTTCATATTCCCCGTCTCTATCAAGGCATTGACGGCAGCAGGAAGTCCGCCAACGGCAACATAACGGTATAGCAGTGTTTTCATGGCCACGTGGATACCCTCTGGTACGGGTTTCTCCTCTGCCAGACAACGCTTCAGCACATCGATGATTTCCTCGCTCATGTTGTTTGCCCAAAGGAACTCCTCAAAGTCGAGCGGGTACATCTCTACAATCTGCTCGTAGCCTACAGGAACTGAATTGGAGCCTTTATTCTGCTTGGCAACACTCCTCGTGCGCTTTTTCTTCTCGTCTTGACCATAGCCCTGTACACCAAGCAGCGAACCAGTGGCAATGATGTCATAGCGACCGTCCTCCTTGAAGAATTTCAGGCTTGTGCGGGCTTCGGGACAGTCCTGAATCTCGTCTAGAATAATGCAAGTCTCGCCAGGAACGAACTTGGCATTGCGCATCTGAGCCGACAGGTTGAGGATGATAGTGTCAGCATCCTTAGAACCGTAAAAGGCAGTCTTTCGTTCCTCTTGCTTGAAGAAGTTGATATAAACCACATGTTTGTAATTCTCCTCAGCAAACTGACGTGCAATAAAGGTCTTACCGCATTGGCGGATACCCATTATAACGAGTGGCAGATGGTTCGGCCGTTCTTTCCACTCCTGCAATGTCTCTGTTATTCTTCTTCTTAATGCCATAATGTATGAATTTGCGTGCAAAGATACATTTTTCTAGTGACTTTTACAATAGCTGATGTCGTTTTTCTAGCGACTTTTAACTACTTTAATTCTTTTTTCTAGTCAAGATGTATTTTGCCTATTTTTTCATCTCATAACACCCAAAGTGGGAACTTATAGGTACCCATACGGGACGCAGGACATTCATCTGTCACGCTTTGTCAATGGGCATACCACCCGAAATTGTCATGAAATGGACCGGGCACAGCGGCTACAAGGCCATGAAGCCATACATTGATGTGGTCGATGAGATCAAGGCTAAGTCAATGAAGAAGTTCGATGGTTTGTTTGGTCACCAAAGTGAATAGACTGCAAAACCTCAACACCCTCAGAGCAATAACGATGACAATTTTTATTTCGTATAACATCTATTTTTTTTGTGTTTTGAGAAACATTTGTCGTACCTTTGCACATATCATTATTTAAGAATGGCAAACATGAAACAAAAATATGCATGGGCTTACATGGAAAAGCCTGAGAACAAGAGCACTAAGAAGGAAACGACAACCGATGTATCCTTCCAGATTGAGAATAACGACATCAAGGAACAATACACTATTCAACTCTGAAAAGACATGTAAATGAACATCGACAGGGAACTCTTTGACGAGGAAAACTCCTACATGCAGAACCAGGACAAGTGGGAGAACTTCGGAACGCAGAACGGCATCGAGGATGACGGCTACGACCATCATTCCCTCCACGGTGCGCCCCGTTTTGAGGTCACCGAGAAGATCAATGCCCTGCTTAACAGCATCCTGACAACGGACGAAAACCTGATTCTCAGGGAATATTTCGGTATCGGCTGCCAGCAGAGAACCATCGAGGAACTTGCCGATGTCAACCATTCCACGGAAAAGGCCATGCAGGCCTACCTGAAGGAAATCCTCCAAAGAATAAGGGAGCATGACGATACCCTGGAGCTGTGGAAATACCTTTTCAGATCATAAAAACGGGCCGCTATCCTGATTGTCTGAGGGATAGCGGTCCTGTTTTTCCAACCATAAGCTTTGTTTTGGATAATCTGTCCCTCGGGGGATGTCATAGACGTTGTGCCCGTAGCGACTCTCGCCGTATCATCTTGCCAATCTTGCGCAGGGGCATCATGCGTCGCATGGTGGAACGAACGGGTTGCACGTCGTAGAGAAGCATAAGCAGCAGCGTGAGCGTACCAATAATGCACATCAGTCCGAACAACTCCTTTACGGCCACCATCAGCACCTGACTGTAGTCGGAATGAATGCCCCTACTGAGGGCATCGGCTATCTGACGACGAAGGCCATAACTGTAGAGACCCGAGCACAGACTCTCGGCCACCCCGTTGCGAATAAAGCCCGACACGGTGAGCGCCATGAAAAACGTGGGGAACTCAATGAGGTCTTTCAGATAGATGGTCATCGTGGAGAAGAAGATGCCATAGCCGAAGGTGCGCAGGAAGGTGGGCAGATAGAGCCGCTGGATGTTCAGTGCGGGCGACACGTAAAAGTAGAGCAGCACCTGGTACATGAGCAGAGCGGCAAAGCCGACGATGAGCAATCGGGTGTATTTGAAGCCCATTCGCGGCAGCCATCCCCAGTGAGGACAGCCTGCGCCCCAAAGTATTGTGAAGATGCATCCGAAGGTATAGCCGAAGATTTCAGCAATGTACAGCTGGCTCGTAGTCGTAAAGCCCCAATGGAGCACACCGCCTGTGAGGGTGTTCTGCAGGGCATGGGGCGTGGCATTCATCACCTCAGCCACGAAGAACATGGCAAGGATGGGTACGAGACGGGCATGAGGCCACACCTTTGGGTCGATGTACGGATGTCGGATGTGCAGCATACGCCCGATGCAGACCGCGAGTGTCAGCGGCAGACTGGCAAGCACGCTTCGCCAGAGGATGGAATCCCACCAATTGTAATATTCGCCATAGGTGAAGAGCCAGATAGTCTCTAGCATTACCGCCGACCAGAGAAAGCAGCCCAGCCAGTCAAGCGACACAAGCGGCAGTTGGAAGGGCATCATCCGCCAAGGATGTGTACAGGTATAGATGACCAGCACTACAATAAGCATCAGGCCGACCATCAGCCAGTGCATCATCTGCCAGGAATCGAAGACTATGGTGAGCTGCTGGGCGATCCAGTTGGAACCTGGCATGGCTCCCAATATAATAATGTACATCGAGGGCAGGAAAATGCCGAAGTCCTGCTTAGGCGAAAGCCACAGGCGGATGTTGGAAAAACACTCGAAGGTGCCACAGAGCTTGAAGAATCCGGCAATATACGAGATGGCGCAAAGGGCCGGAATCCACTTAACATAGAGGCATAAGATGTTGCAGACAGCAATGACCAGCGCAGCATTGATGAGCAGCTGCTGGTTGGTGAAACGCAGCTTATAACGGAACAGGAAGGGGAAAGGCATATTCACTCCCACCACCCCGCACATGGCCACGAACTGGATGTCCTCTCGCATCAGGCCCGTGACACCCATCATCTGCTGCATACTGCTGAAATAGATGCCGCCAGACAGTTGGAAGAACAGAGCGAAGAGGACGTATATCCAAGGGCGCAGACGCTCTGGCACCCACGGATTGAACATCGGCATCGCAAACTTCTGATTAGGATTCCAGCCAGCCATCAGTATTTCACCTCCGTTTCCACGTTCAGTCCGGCCAGGAGACGTGCCACTTCCCCTTTCTTGTTATCATCCGTCAAACGGATACGGACAGGCACACGCTGCTCTACCTTGACAAAGTTGCCCGTGGCATTATCGACGGGAATCTGCGAAAATGCCGACCCCGTTCCGCCACTGATGGCTTCCACCTCGCCTTGATAGACGATATCGGGTATTGCATCAGCCTTTATGCTCACTTTGTTGCCGACGGCGACATGCTTCATCTGTGTCTCACGATAGTTGGCCACCACCCATACCTCATTGTCACTAACGATACGGGCCAATTGCTGTCCGGGCTGCACCAGCTGGCCGACATGAATGTCTTTGCGCGACATCACACCGTCGCAGGTCGCCACAATAACCGTATAGCCCAGATTCAGACGGGCAAGATTAACCGCAGCCTCGGCCACAGACGTTCCTGCATGGGTCTGAGACAGCCGTTCAGCCTGTTCGCTCTTTACGAGTGCCGTTGACTGTCGTTGCTGACTGGCCTGCTCGTAGCGGGCTTTTGCAGCCTCGTAGCGGGCACGGGCATTATCGTACTGCTGGCGTGTGACAGCATCCTTCTGCAAAAGGGCGGCAAAGCGCTCATAGTCGGCCCGGGCGTTCTCCATGTTTACCCGTGCCTCCTCAATACCCGCAGCAGCTACACGCACATTGCTCGCGGTGGTGTTCATGCCGGCACTCACAGCCTGGGAGCCGATCCTAGAGCCTTTCAGCTGTGCCTCGGCTTGGGCAAGATGCAGGCGGTATTCGGCATCCTCGATGATGACCAGCGTGTCGCCCTTGCGGACATGCTGATAGTCCTGAAAGCGTATCTCACGGATAAAACCTCCCACACGGGCATTCAGCGGCGTGATGTGACGCCACACCTGAGCGTCGTCGGTATATTCTATACTGCCAAAGTGCATGAAACGGCTGCACACGTAACCTAATGCCAATACGATAGCCACGACAATCACGACATTATAAATTCTCTTGATGTTTTTCTTGTTACTCATAATTCTTCTCGAAAAAATGATTCTTCACTCTTCATTTTAAAGCGTTCCTGCGATATATTTCATTTTATAATATGCGTAGAGGATATTGATGCGGGCATCCACCTCCTGCAGTTCGGCGTTCAATCGGATGTTTGACGCATCAAGCATATCAGTGATGAGTGCCATCTGACTGAGATACCGTTCATTGACCACCTCGTAGTTCTGCCGGGCCAACTGCACGCTCTTACGCTGAGTGTCGAGGTCGGCAAACGATTGCTGATACATTGTCCACGCCTCATACACCTGATTATCAAGCGATTCAGCCACCACACGTTGCTGTTCCTGTGTCTGACGGATGCCGATGCGTGCCTGTTCCACCTTCTTGTTTTTCTTGAATAACGAACTGACAGGATATTTCACGCCAACACCCACATACCAGTAGTTGATGTTTTTGTCGAGTGGCGGGATGTCGTAGGTGAAAGGACCCGAGAAATTGTCAGCAGCAACAAGTGCCACCTTGGGCAGCATCTCGCTTTTGGCCAAACGCAATTGTTGCTCGGCCATCTGGGTAGACAGATGGCTCTGCTCCATGCGTGGCGACGAGGTGAGGGCTGTCTGATTCCAATAGTTCATCCCTTCACTGGTGATGGCCGATGCCATAATGGTCGTATCGGGAATGATCAGGACATCTTGAATGCCGACAGTGTTACACAGCCGATGGTTCAGCACAGCCCGCTGGTCTTCCAGCCGGCGTAGTCCTAACCGCAGTGTTTCCATCTGTAGTTCATAGCGTGTCACGTCGTTCTTCAGAGCCATACCCTGCTCGAGCTTGGCCCGGATGTCATCAATGAGCCGCTGCGTCAGGCTGATGTTCTGTTCCATCACCTGCATGCGGTTCTGAATCTTGTAGAGGTCAAGATACTGCCCGAGCGCCAAGAATCGCTGAGTCTCGGAGTTTATCCGATGTCCCGTCTGCGCCATGTCGCGCTGCAACTCTGCCATACGGATGCCTGCATCGATGGCACCACCGGCATAAACCACCTGCTGTGCCTCCAATGCAAACGAGTTGCCGAAGTGTGGCGAGGAATAGCCGTTGGCATTCGTGAAGTCACGATCCATTACCACCACGTTGCCGTTATATGAAGCCGACAGCGTAGCATTTACATCAGGCAGTCTCTGCGAGCGGGCTGCCTCAATTCCTTTCTGAGCAAATTCTACGCTTATCTTCGTTTCCTGAAGAGTCTTGCTGTTGCTTTCTACCAGTTGAAACAAGTCGTCAACCGTCATCTTGCGCTCATTCTGAGCCTTCGCCACCATCACGGCGGGTACAACCAACATGAGCGCCATTAATCTCATGTTCATATCAATCTTTTCTTGAAAATCGGCTGCAAAGGTACTGCTTATTTCTTTAAGTTGTGACCTCTACAAGGGCAATTCTTAAGAAACATTAACGTCCGCAGTAGTGCAAAAATAGTTTAAACAGTTCTTCGTTAGCATCTTAAAAAAACGAAAAAGTGATACACTATAACATTCGCAAAATCGACTTTTTTCGATAATTTTGCAACTATAAAAAGGACAAATCCATAACAAATAGTATCACTTTAAAAAAGAGAATTATGTCACAGACAGTAGAACTACAAATCGTGAAGAGCCGCCATCTCATAGAGGGTCTGCGCAAGCACCTGAAAGGTATTGGCAGTGGAGTAACCGACGAGGAAATCAACGGACTAGAGCAAGCCATCCGTGAATTAGAGACCATCAATGCAGAAGTGGAACGCCTGCGTGGGGAACTCACCCCCAAGGTGAAACAAATGAACGAGAAGATGGCTCTTGTCAAGGCCTCATACGCTGAGAAGAAAAAGACGTTGAAAGGCTACTATCCACAAGAACGCTGGATAGAATACGGCATCCCCGACAAGCGATAAACTATTTGTACTGATCATTAGCTTCCTGTCCGACAGGCAGCAACAGTTAGGAATCACTTGTTTGCATTTTATTTCGGAAAGTTATTCCGATTAAATGATATATCCATTCCCCTTCCTGACACTTTATGCCAGAAAGGGGTTTCTGTTTTTGGATGAAACAGGAAGAAACACATGGCAGCAATAAGGCATGCTGCACTCGGCGCTATTGAGATGAACGATTATTCATAAAGAATATAAAAATCGGGAAGTGGCATATAAAAAATAGCGCGATTTTTACTACCTTTGTACTGCATCTTACCATTATTATTCACCCAAGGTCTTGGCAGAGACCAGAGCTACGACTCGAAACACTCCATCTACATTATGAAAAAGATATTTGCTTTTCTCGTTGGTGCCAGCCTCTCCATGGGAGCGTTGGCACAGAGCACATTGACATTCGATGCCAATGCAGGTGTTAAATCGTCGATGACCGCCTATGACGGCACGAATGTCAACTATACAGCCTACGAGCGGCTGTTCTATGTGACGAACGTTGAGGATTCCACCTACCAGTTCCTCAATGTGTATGTGCCGGTAGGAGCTACACAGAAGACACCGATCTTCCTCCGTACCTATGTTGGCGGCTACATGGCTTCTCCAGCAGCACAGCCACAGGCTGGCGATGCTACGGGCAGGGCGCTGAAGGAAGGCTATGTGGTGGTAATACCAGGTACTCGCGGCCGCAATTCCTCCATCGTTGCTGATAAGGCATACGCCAAGGCGCATAAGGGAGTGAAGAAGGGCCAGACTGTCTATACAGGCCGTGCGCCCAGGGCTATACTCGATTTGAAAGCAGCCATCCGCTATCTGCGCCATTTCGACAGGCAGATGCCAGGCGATGCCGAGCGTATCATCACCGACGGAACAAGTGCCGGCGGAGCCATGTCGGCTCTGATGGGAGCCACAGGTAACAATCCAGAATATGCCGCGTTGTTGAAGTCCATGGGTGCAGCCGACGAGCGTGACGATGTGTTTGCCTCCGTATGCTACTGTCCAATCATCGACCTCGAACATGCCGACATGGCCTACGAATGGCTGTTCCAGCAGACAGACTCACGCCAGGCGCTCGATGACTTGCACAAGGGTTATACCAAAGAACTGGCAGCCATGTTCCCTGACTATCTCAAAAGCCTGAACCTCCACAAGCCTGACGGAACACCTCTGACGGCAGACAACTACCTTGACTTTATCAAGAGCGAACTTATCCGTGCGGCACAGATAGCGAAAAATGCCGGTGCGGATATACCCGACAGCCTTGGCTTCACGTTCAGCAGTTCGGCAGGAGGTATGTTTGCAGCTCCGATCAATGGAGGTCAGCGTCCACAGATGCAGGGAGGCCAGCATCCACAGGGAATGCGTCCCATGCGTGGTGGCAGAAAGCAAGTGGGTGAATATATCACCGACCTTGACATGCAGAAGTATCTGAACTATGTGGTCACTACCCAAGCCTTAAAAGGCGTTCCTGCCTTTGATAGTCAGATAGACGGCGTCAACAACGCCAGTGGCGAGAATGAGGAATTCGGCAATGAATCGGGAAACAGTGTGAATTTCACCGATTATACGGCTCAGAAGAACGGAACCAGCGTCAGTAATGCCATCCGTCAGAACGTGCGTCTGATGAATCCCATGAGCTTTATCGGTGACGGCATGACAAGCATCGCACCACATTGGTATATCCGTCACGGAGCACGTGACCGTGACACGGCTTTCCCTGTGCCCGTCAATTTCGCCACCAAGCTCCAGAATGCCGGCAAGGACGTGAACTTCCTGCTTGCTTGGAATCGTCCACATAGCGGCGATTATGCGCTCGATGAACTGTTCCATTGGATAGCAGAAATCACGAAATAGATGAATCAAGTAAACTTCAGAAACTATAAAAAAGACATGAGAAAGATAGCGTTAATACTCGTAGTAGGCTTAGTGTGTATGACAGGCTGTGCCCAGAAGAAGGGCGGTGAACGTAGTCCTCGCCAAGGTGGCCACATGGTGATTAACAAAGATTCTGACAGCGTTTTCGTGGCGTTGAAGAAAGAGACCCTGGACAAGTTCAAGCAATTCACCTTCAACGACGAACAGACAGGAAAGACGATGGAGTATAATCTGCTGATTCCTGAAGGTGCCGAGGCTGGTGAGAAACTCCCCTTGGTGCTCTTCATGGCCGATGCCAGCACCGCAGGCAAGGAAGTGACGGCTCCGCTCACGCAGGGCTACGGTGCCTTGGAGTTTGCTTCAGACAGAGATCAGAAAGAGCATCCCTCATTTGTGCTTGTACCACAATACACCGACTGGGCCGTGCAGGATGACTGGAGCACCACCGATGAGGTGGAAATGACCATCCGACTGCTTCAGACCATCTGCAAGGAATACAATGTAGATACCAACCGCCTGTATACTACTGGGCAGTCTATGGGAGGCATGATGTCGTTCTATTTCAACATCACCCATCCCGACCTCTTTGCCGCCTCGCTCTTCGTCAGCAGCCAGTGGGACACTACGAAGATGCAGGACTTCGGCAAGAAGCATTTCTTCTACATCGTTGCCGGTGGCGACCAGAAAGCATCTGGCGGCATGAAAGATTTGGCTGAGGTGTTGAAGGAGAACAATGCAAGGGTTGACTCCACAAGTTGGAGTGCAAAACTTCCATCGTCCGAACAAGAGAGGTTAGCGGAAGAGTTGATTGCCCGTGGCGGCAATGTCAACTTCATCAAGTGGGAAGCAGGAAGCGTGCTTCCTGAAACGGGACGTGCCATGGAGCACATGGCCTCGTTCGACTATGGCTATAAGATTGCCGCGGTCCGAGACTGGTTATTCAAGCAGAGCAAGAAATAAAGTACCACATCATTAATAGATAATATCAAAGAATGGCTGTTTCTGACAGGTTCTGCTGGCCGCTATCCCTTGGACAATCAGGATAGCGGCTCATTTTTACCCATACTTATGAAGAGTCAATTATCGGCAATATCCATGATCTATTGCCGATAATTGACCTTTTACGAATCTGACACAAAAAATGTGGGCAGCTGGTTGGACTGCCCGTTACCTTTGTACTTAGTCAATAAACTCAAACTCATCCCTGCAGCAGGTAATCTCCTTTCCGCTTCCGATGACGGTACAGTTATATTCATAGCCATGGTAGCCACCCGTGGCGCTATCCTCGTCCACCTGAATATCCCAGTACCCCTTGTACGGTTCCAGTAATCTTGCGTATCTCATGTCGATATTTGTCTTTGACGGTTGAAAACTTCATGTGCTAACTCATTCAGCTCCCTCTCCTCCACCTCCATGTCAGTGCTGACGTACTTGAACAGGATGGCCTTGGCGAGGTTTATCTCGGAGCTGGCATTCTTGCGAAAGCCGAGCTCCAGATATTCCTGTGCATCCGAAAGATGGGATGCGATGGCGATACGAACGTTGACAGTCATAATCCTATAGGGTTAAAGGTCAGACAATCATCAGAACGGCAGGTCATCAGCCTTGGCCTCGGGTGCGTCCTTTGGCGGTTCGGGCGTGTTATTCTTCGCCTTTGCCCCTTTCTTGGAAGCCTGCTTCGGGTTGGCAGACTGCTCCTCCTTACGTCCTGCATTCACGAAAGCGATGCTGTCAGCGTTGATGCTCACCTGCACATGGCTCTCGCCCTGCCTGTCCGTCCACTGAGACGTGGAGATCGTTCCCTCCACGAGAATCAGCCTACCCTTGGTGAGATAGTCAGCGAGTCGGATGTGGTTCTCGCGGCTGCTGCGTACCCTTACCCATGTCGTTACGTTCTGTCCTTTGGAGTAGTCATCGACGGCGATATCCACCGCCATGAAAGTCCCGTGTACTCCGGTAATCACCTTGCAATCCTTGCCGATGCGTCCGATAGTGTGTGTATAAAGCATAGTTGAAATGATTTATGGAAAGCCGGTTACACTCTCCGTTACCTGTAATTGAAAGTTGAATGGTTGTTTATATTTCCCTTAAAGTTCCCAGCGGTTGCTGGAAGAAGAAGGCCTATTGAGCCTTCTCCTTCGGATTCTCCTTGTCAGGAGTCATGTAGAACCTGCTGGCCACGAGCACCACTCGGTTGTGCTTCACGCCGTCCTGGTCGGTCCATTCCTGAGGCTGGAAATAGCCCTCTACCGTGATCATGGCACCTTTCGTGAGGCAGTCGAAGGAGTCACGGTTCTCGTTCTTGCGCCATGCCTCGATGTTCATGAAGGCCGACGTGCGGGTGGTCTCCTCACCATTCTTCTCGTTACGGCCTACCGCGAAGGAGAAGCGGGCCACGCTTGCTGTTGAAAACTGACGGATTTCAGCGTCCTTACCCACGAATCCTGTCACTGCGAAATTGTTCTCGATCTTTTTCATTGTTCTGAATTTTTAGAAGTGAAACATTTATTTTTTACGTTGCAATAAGAGTTGGCAAGGAAAGCATGCGATGCAAGGAATTACCGGATTATTTCACCCGTGGGGCAAGGAAAAGTTTTTACCGGCAGCAAGGCCGTCGGCAAAAAGTTTTTGAAAAAATCCGAGGAATAAGGCATCTGGTACTTGCAGGATGCGGCTTGCACTAACTTCGCGACGGAAAAAGTAAGTGTGGCTCGCTTAGCAGGAAAAGGCAGGCATGAAAGAGGTCGGAAAGAACAATCGCGTAAGGATAGCCAGTAAAGGATGCCATCCATGAAGTTTCAGCAAGAGATTACCGATTCCCGTGGTAAACCGTTCAGCGTAAGGAAAGTGAAAGAGAGCACACCGTCAGACCATGAATGTCAAGGCAGAAAGGACGATATGCAGATTTCAGACGGCAACATCAGAAAGCGCTAAACGTGAGAGGCTGATAGCAGAAGGATGGATTACAGAATGGAGCACGAAAGAGTTGCCTGGCAGTAAGGCAAACAGATGAACGATATGCCCTAAAGAAGAACCAAAGGGGAAGCAATCAAAAACGGTTTATGAAAGTCCACAAACAGAAGCTTTAAGGCGAAAATGACTTATTCACAGAATTATTTTGTTAAAAACGAAACTTTTTCCCGGCTACGCAAAAAGATTTCGTTCTTATTTCGTAATTTTGGCAGAAAAAGCAATCTTTCTTTATTTAAAGGCAGTTCGGGGGATTGAGGAAAATCAGGGTTACGGATAAGAGACGGTTCTCAATTCCACGTTCTGCATCAAATTGCTTTCAAAGAACTCCGACTCAG